>ONZY01002361.1_pt1 | contig 10774 bp, 9 predicted proteins | sample 1671451 | NCBI WGS metagenome assembly ONZY01 (sample SAMN06348158, study PRJEB24527) | human gut metagenome | biome: human gut; feature: ankylosing spondylitis patient; material: feces | host: Homo sapiens | place: China | collected 2015-10 | reverse complement strand
GTTTATGTAAACGGTGAGCTGAAAGGCAATACCACAAAGCCAGAGTACACACTCAGTGACCTGAATGACGGTACCTATGTTGTTAAGATCGTTGCAAAGACAGCAACAGGACAGTCAGTGCTTCCGAAACAGTTCTCATTTACGATTGAGAATAACGGTGGTGGTGAGACAACAAAGAATGTACTCAGCGTAACCAATCCGGCAGGAATTTCTGTAGAAGAAGGAACTGCATTTAAGGATCTTGAATTACCGGAGAAAGTAACTGTCACAGTGACAGGAAATCTCAATGAAGAAGTAGCCGTAACATGGGCGAAAGGTGATTATCAGACAACACCGGGAACTTACACATTGGAGGGAACTCTGACAATGGGTGAGAACATGGAGAACCCGGATGGCGTGAAAGCTTCTATCCAGGTAACAGTTACAAAGAAGCAGTATGAGATCAAGTCCGTTGCAAAACTGGATAAGAAAGAAGTTGCGTACGGAACGGCTGTATCAGAACTGAAGCTTCCGACAGAGATAGAAGTAACCTATACAGACAGCACAACCGGAACAGCAGGCGTTACATGGAATACAGACAGTTACGATGGAAATACGGCAGGTGATTATACTCTGGAAGGAATCCTTTCCTTTGCAGATAATATTACAAATCCGAAGAACCTGACAGCTTCTGTAAAAGTAAAAGTTGCGAAGAAGGCAGAAGAGCCGAAGCCGGAACCGAAGAAAGAAATTAAATCCATTGTAAATGCAAAACTGGATGATATTTCTGTAAAAGAAGGAACTCTTGTAGCAGATCTCGGACTTCCGGGACAGGTTGAAGTAGAACTTAAAGACGGAACAACAGCAACCGTTAATGTTGACTGGGATCTGAGTGCTTACAAGTCAGATGTTCCGGGAACTTATACATTGACAGGAAAACTTGTTCTTGGTGATGAGTTTGAAAATCCGGATGGTCTGGAAGTTACTGTTGATGTCAAAGTAACGAAAGTCGAAGGTGACGATGACAAGAAGGACGACAGCAACAAGGATGACAACAAAAATAACGGCAATAAGAATGATGGCAACAGCGGTACAAATACTGGCAACAATACAGGAAATAATACCGCAGGTTCTACATCAGGATCAAATGCCGGAACAACTTCATCCAACAAAGCTGCAAAGACCGGAGATGCTGCTCCACTGATCCTGTGGGGAGCTGCGGCAATGCTGGCAGCAGGTGCAGCCGTTACAGTTGTAACACGCAGACGTAAAAGAAGATAAAGATTCTTTCCGCAAGGTAAGATGAAAGAAAAGAAAATTTGAGAATTTTCTGTAAAAGAAAAGGAGTATCGCGATGTGCGGTACTCCTTTTTTGTCTAAGATTTTTCAGATCACTGGTTCCGCAGAAACTGCTTGCGGTAGGCAGTCGGTGTCATGCCACAGGATTTACGGAAACACTGCGTAAAGTAACTGGAGGAAGAAAATCCACATTGCTGTGCGATCTGTGCAAGACTCATATCTGTGGAAGTCAGCAGTTCCTGACTGGTAAAGATCCGCTTCTGAGTCAGATAATTCATCGGCGAGATTCCATAAGTTTCTGTGAAGGTATGAGAAAAATAGTACTTGTTGATCTGTGCGATCTCTGAGAGCTTATCCAACGTAATATTTTCCCGAAAAGAAGAATCAATATAACGCTTTGCCCGGCTGCATTCCCGGGATTCCATTTTATGGAATGGAAAGATCTCCACAGAAGAGGAAGCGTAGCGGGAAAGATGGACGACCAGAATGTTCAGCAGATTCTGGCAGACCTTTTCGTAATCCTTCTGAGAGTTCTCTGTCTCTTCCAGGATCGTACGGAAATAGAAATCAAGCTGATCTTTCATTTCATCGGAGTGGAACAGAAGATATTCATTTGCATCGTCAATGACAAAATTCAGACCATCTACACCCAGTACGATATATTCCAGCGGATCTTCGAGGCTGGATTTTTCGGTGTGGGTGATATTCGGATTGATCACGATCAGATCGTGTTTTGCGATCGGAAAGGTTTCGTCTTCAACAAGAAAACTGCCGCTTCCTGACAGCACGAAAAAAAGTTCTGTGAAATAATGTGTGTGCGGATAACTGCTCCAGTCCTCTTCGTATTTTGAATAGGTAGAATACAGAAGATGACAGGTGTGGTCATGCCTTAAGGGGGAAGTAAAAGTATGTCGTATATTACCCATAAGTGTCCTCCACAAAATTTAGAAATATTGTCTTGAAAACGATTTCAAGTGGTTATACAACCAATTATGCAAATATTATAAAGAATTTTAGAAGCCGATTCAACAGGATTCGGGAGAGTTTGGCAAAAAAAGAGAACTTTTTTTATCTCCGTGTGTGAAAAAATAACAAAAGAATATGAAAAAACATTTTTTAAGTCATATGATATGGTGGTATTGGAAAATATCCCAAAAAGCAAGATTTATAAAAAACGAAACAACAAACATCTTGTTGCAAAGGGTAAAAACCTCTATATTGAAATCAATAAATCACACGACCCTCTCGGACAAAACCTGTTTGTCCCGGTTGTGGTTTTGAACGGAATCTTTATGATGGAGGATACACTATGAAACGCATTTCTCGTCGCAATTTCCTGAAAGCAGCTGGCGTGGGTGCCGCTGCACTGGGGCTGGCTGCCTGTGGTGGTGCTGCCAGCTCCACCGCGTCCAGCACGGCATCTTCTGCCGCTGCTTCTTCCGCAGTGGCTGCGGATGTCACCATCAAGGTTGCTGCCATCGAGACCGGCTACGGTGCTGAGATGTGGAAAAAGGTCACCGAGGCCTTTACCGCCCAGACCGGCATCAAGGTGGACCTGACCACCGACAAAAAGCTGGAGGACGTCATCGGCCCCTCCATGCAGGGCGGCGACTACCCCGACGTGGTCCATCTGGCCACCGGCCGTGAAGCTGCCCTGACCGAGCAGTTCATCAAGGGCAACCTGATCGCCGACATCACCGATGTGCTGAGCATGACCGTGCCCGGCGAGAGCAAGAAGGTGAGCGAGAAAATCGCCGGCGGCTTTACCGACACCTCCCTGACCAATCCCTATGGCGACGGCAAAACCTATCTGGCTCCTATGTTCTACAGCCCCTGCGGCCTGTTCTACAACGCCGGTTTCCTGAAGGAAAAGGGTTGGGACGTGCCCAAGACCTGGGACGAGATGTGGGCACTGGGCGACAAGGCTGCCGCTGAGGGCACCTACCTGTTCACCTACCCCACCACCGGCTACTTCGACGCCTTCTTCTATGCACTGATGTACGCTGCCGGCGGCCCGGAGTTCTTCAACAAGGCCACCCACTACGAAGAAGGCATCTGGGACACCCCCGAGGCAAAGACCTGCTTTGATATCGTGGCAAAGCTGGCTTCCTACACCAACCCCATCACCCCCGCACAGGCCAACGATCAGGACTTTACCCAGAACCAGCAGCTGGTGCTGGACAACAAGGCCCTGTTCATGCCCAACGGCACCTGGATCGTGGGCGAGATGGCCGAGGCTCCCCGTGCAGACGGCTTTGAGTGGGGCATGACCGCCCTGCCCGCTGTCAAGGCCGGCGGCGATGGTTACAGCTACACTTGGTTCGAGCAGGCATGGATCCCCGCCGGTGCCGAGCATCAGGATGCCGCCAAGCAGTTCGTGGCTTACCTGTACAGCGACGAAGCCTGCAAGCTGTTTGCCGAGAGCGGCGCTATCCAGCCTGTGCTGGGCATCGCCGACAGTCTGGAAGGCGACAACAAGATGTTCTACTCCATCTACGACAACGGCGCAAAGGCAGCTATGGGCAACTTTGCTTCCTTCACTGCCATCCCCGGCGTGGAAGTGCGCACCGTGTTCTTCGACCCTGTCAACTCTCTGGTGTCCGGCAGCATGACCGAGCAGCAGTGGATCGACGGCATCAAGTCCGCCAGCGACCAGATGCGCGCCAACATCATCGAGTAATTAAGCCCTGCCCAGCGGGGGCGGTTTTTACCGCCTCCGCTTTTTTGGGCTGTACAGTACCATCAAGAAAGGAGCGGTCAATCCCCTATGAGAACGGATAAAAGCCGCAAACGATTCGTATTCCTCTGTGTGGCACCGGCTACCATCCTGTTTTTCCTCTTTATGATCCTGCCCACCCTCAACGTGTTCCGCATGAGTTTGTATGAGCGGGGTGCCTATTCTCCCAACGAGACCTTTGTGGGGCTTAAAAACTTCCAGCATCTGCTGCGGGACGCCCAGTTCATCCGCTCCATGCAGAATATGATCCTGCTGGTGGTAACGGTCACCCTGATCACCTTCGCCTTTGCACTGGTATTTGCCGCCATCCTCACCCGGGAGAAGATCAAAGGCCAGAACTTTTTCCGCATCATCTTCTACATCCCCAACATCCTGTCGGTGGTCGTCATCTCCGGCATCTTCTCTGCCATCTATAAGCCGGAAAACGGCATGCTGAACAGCATCATCGGCCTGTTCCGCAACATGAGCGACCCCATCCTGTGGAAGGGCGAAAAACTGGTCATTCCCTCCATCATCATTGCCATGGTGTGGCAGGCCATCGGCTACTACATGGTCATGTACATGGCCTCCATGTCTGCCGTGCCCATCAGCCTGTACGAGAGCGCCAATCTGGACGGTGCCGGGCGGCTGACCCAGTTCTTCCAGATCACCATCCCCCTCATCTGGACGAATATCCGCACCACCCTCACCTTCTTTATCATCTCCACCATCAACATGGCCTTCCTCTTCGTCAAGGCCATGACCAGCGGCGGGCCCAACGGCGCATCGGATGTGGCGCTGAGCTATATGTACAGCCAGAAAGACGCTGGCCTGTATGGTTACAGTATGGCCATCGGCGTGGTAATCTTCCTGTTCTCGTTTGCCCTGTCCGCCTGTGTCAACAAGGTCACCAACCGCGATACGCTGGAATTTTAAGGAGGGAAGAAGATGCAGAATACCACCGAAAAATCTTCCCGCTCTGCGGAAGGTCTGTACAAGTTTTTCATCTATTTTGTGCTGGTTCTGCTGGCCGTTACCATCATCGTGCCGGTGGCATGGGTGTTCATGGCCTCCATCAAGCAGAATGCAGAGTTCTACGGCAATCCCTGGGCACTGCCCGCCGGGTTCTACTGGCAGAACTTCGTCAACGCATGGAACGGCGCGAAAATGGGCGAATATATGCTCAATTCGGTCATCGTCACCGCGCTGGCGCTGGCGCTGCTGCTGGTCGTTGCCCTGCCCGCCGCCTACTGCCTGTCCCGCTTCCACTTCAAGGGGTGCAAGGTACTGAACACCCTGTTCATGGCGGGCCTGTTCATCAACGTGAACTACATCGTGGTGCCCATCTTTTTGATGCTGCGGGACAGCGATGTGTGGCTGAAAGGCCATTTCGGCAGCGGCTTTCTGCTGAACAATCTGGTGGTGCTGGCGGTGGTATACGCCGCCACCGCGCTGCCCTTTACCATCTACCTGCTGTCGGGCTACTTTGCCACCCTGCCCCACGATTTTGAGGAGGCCGCCTATATCGACGGTGCAAGCTATTTTTCCACCATGACCCGCATCATCTTCCCCATGGCAAAGCCCTCCATCATCACCATTATCCTGTTCAACTTCCTGTCCTTCTGGAACGAGTATATCATCTCCATGACCCTGATGAGCTCCACCAAGGCACCCCGCACCCTGCCGGTAGGTCTTTTGAACCTGATGCAGGCGCAGCAGAGCGCCGCCCAGTACGGTACCATGTACGCAGGCCTTGTGCTGGTGATGCTGCCCACCCTGATTTTGTACATCTGCGTGCAGCGGCAGCTGACGCAGGGCATGACCGTGGGCGGCCTGAAAGGTTAAGGTGACAGACGATGAAAGCATATTGGAAAAACCATCCCGCCCTGCGCATGATCCTGATGCTGGTGCTGTTCGTACTGGCACTGGTGCTGGTGGTGTCCGGCTGGAAAATGACCGGGCAGCTGGCAGGGCTTGGCATCATGCTGGTGGGTGTAGCGCTGCTGCTGGCTGTGCTGGCGCTGTATAACGCCGCCTACGATTGACCCCCTACGATTCAAAGAGAGGCAAAAGGAGAGTTTCCCATGGACGAATTGAGAAAGACCGGGCGCGTGACCATTCCCACAGACTTGGACGTTGTGCCCGAAACACTGGAGATCTTAAAAAAGTGGGGTGCCGATGCCATCCGCGACTGCGACGGCACCGACTTCCCGCAGCAGCTCAAGGATGCGGACGCCAAGATCTACTCCACCTACTATACCACCCGCAAGGACAACGCATGGGCAAAGGCAAACCCGGACGAGGTACAGCAGTGCTACATCATGACCGGCTTTTACACCGCCCCCGGCGACACCGTGACCATCCCGCTGATGAAGGGCATCAGCCCGGAGCTGATGCAGGTGAACACCAACGACGACATCACCCGCTGGTGGGAGGTCATGGATCGAACCACCGGTCAGCCCGTGCCGCCGGAGCAGTGGAGCTACGCCGACGGCAGTGTGACCGTACAGGCCGTACCGTTCCATGAGTATACCGTCAGTTTTCTGGCTTACCTCATCTGGGACCCGGTGCATATGTACAACGCTACCACCAACGGCTGGACGAATTTTGAGCACCAGATCACCTTTGATGTGCGTCAGCCCAAGACCCACAAGTATTCCATGGAGCGCCTGCGCAAGTTCATTGCAGAGCACCCCTATGTTAACGTCATCCGCTACACCACCTTCTTCCACCAGTTCACCCTGATCTTCGACGAGCTGAAGCGGGAGAAGTTCGTGGACTGGTATGGATACTCTGCTTCGGTCAGCCCTTATATCCTCAACCAGTTTGAGCAGGAAGTGGGCTACAAGTTCCGCCCGGAGTACATCATCGACCAGGGCTATTACAACAACCAGTACCGGGTGCCCAGCAAGGAGTTCCGGGACTTCCAGGCCTTCCAGCGTCGGGAAGTGGCAAAGCTGGCCAAGGAGATGGTGGACATCACCCATGAGTGCGGCTGCGAAGCCATGATGTTCCTCGGCGATCACTGGATCGGCACCGAACCTTTCATGCCGGAGTTCAAGACCATCGGACTGGATGCCGTAGTGGGCAGCGTGGGCAACGGCTCCACCCTGCGCCTGATCTCTGACATTGAGGGCGTGAAGTACACCGAGGGCCGTTTCCTGCCGTACTTCTTCCCCGACACCTTCCACGAGGGCGGCGACCCGGTGCGGGAAGCCAAGGAGAACTGGGTTACAGCCCGCCGCGCTATCCTGCGCAAGCCCATCGACCGCATCGGCTATGGCGGCTATCTGAAACTGGCCTTGCAGTTCCCGGAGTTCGTGGACTACGTGGAGAGCGTCTGCAACGAGTTCCGCGAACTGTACGAGAACATCAAGGGCACCACACCCTACTGTGTCAAGCGAGTGGCCGTGCTGAACTGTTGGGGTAAAATGCGGGCTTGGGGCTGTCACATGGTGCATCACGCCCTCTATTACAAGCAGAACTATAGCTATGCCGGTGTCATTGAGATGCTGTCCGGTGCGCCCTTTGATGTGAAGTTTATCAGCTTTGAGGATATCAAGAACGACCCGCATCTGCTGGATTCGTTGGATGTCATTATCAATGTCGGCGATGCCGACACCGCACACACCGGCGGCATCTGGTGGGAAGACCCGGAGATCTCCTCCGCTATCCGCAAGTTCGTCTGGAACGGCGGCGGCTTTATCGGCGTGGGCGAGCCCTCCGGTCACCCGTATCAGGGCCACATTCTCCAGCTTGCCAGCGTGCTGGGCGTGGAGGAAGAAAACGGCTTCACCCTCAACTACGACAAGTACAACTGGGAAGAACACCCGGACCATTTCATTCTGCAGGATGCCGACCGGCCCGTGGACTTTGGCGAGGGCAAAAAGAACATCTACGCCCTTGAGGGCACCGAGGTGCTGGTGCAGCGGAACAAGGAAGTGCAGATGGCGGCACACGACTTCGGCAAGGGTCGTGCCGTGTACATCAGCGGTGTGCCTTACAGTTTTGCCAACAGCCGCACCCTTTACCGAGCCATCTTGTGGAGTGCCCACAGCGAGGATGAACTGCACACTTGGTTCAGTTCCAACTACAATGTGGAAGTCCATGCTTATGTCAAAAATGGCAAGTATTGCGTTGTGAACAACACGTACGATCCGCAGGATACCACAGTTTATACGACGGATGGCAACAGCTTTGACCTGCATCTGGATGCCAATGAAATCAGATGGTATGAAATTTAAGTTCTCCTTATCAATCTGTGCAGTGAACGACCACTGCACAGCATAAGAGAAAACGGTGACTTTCCACAATGCGGAACGTCACCGTTTTTTCGTTATACTCTTCTATCCTTGCCATGACCGAAAACGCCTTCACCGAGGACATGGAAAAGAGCAAGGAAGCCGGTATGGACGAGCATCTGTCCAAGCCGGTGGACATTGCGGTGCTGGAGCGTGCTGTCCGGAAGTACCTTGTTACCCCCGAAAATGAGAGACCGTCAACCGAGATTTACCCGGTGAGCCCCTGAGCTGACACAAGAAAAAGGACAGAACTGCATGACAGCAGTTCTGTCCTTTTTGCGTATTCCGGTCAAAAATAGGTCACCGCCAGCCCCGGGCCGCGGGGTCCAGCATTTCGGCGGCAGAGTAGAGCAGGGCATTGCAGATGGCGGCGGCCACGTTGCTGCCGCCCTTGCGGCCCATGGCCACGATGGCGGGTACGCCAAAGGCTTCGCAGGTGGCAAACAGCCGCTCCTTGCTCTCCACCACATTCACGAACCCCACCGGTACGCCAATGACCAGTGCAGGACGCAGCCCGGCTTCGATCTGGTCGGCGATGGTCAGCAGGGCGGTGGGGGCGTTGCCCACGGCCAGCACCGCGCAGGGGTATTCCTGCGCGGCCTTGTGCATGGCGGCTACGGCGCGGGTGGTGCCAGCTTCTTTGGCGGCAGCCGCCACGGCGGGGTCGGCCATAAAGCACACGGCCTGCCCGCCCAGCTTGGCAAGGCCTGGCTTGGTGATGCCCGCCAGCGCCATGTTGGTATCAGTGATGATGGTCACGCCCTCGTGCATGGCGGCAATGCCTGCTGCCACCGCAGTGGGGGTAAAGTGCAGGTTTTGCGCGTAGTCGAAATCGGCCGTAGTATGGATGACCCGCTTGACGACCGCCGCATTCTCCGGCGGGACCTCCAGCCTACGCTGGGCCAGTTCCTCGGTGATGATGCTCATGCTGGTGCGCTCAATATCGGCGGGCAGGTGATGCTGCGGGGTCATGTGCGTTCCTCCTTTGGGCCGGTCAGCCCCATGGCGGCGTAGACGGCGGGCATGTCCAGGGCATGGCGCACGCCGTCGGCCAGCAGATCAAACTGCTGTTCGCGGTAGGCCTGCATCGTGATGGGCGCAGCGCTTTCCATGGCAATGCCCTTGCGGCGGCAAAGCAGTTCGGCCAGCCGCTCGGTCAGCTCGCCGCTGTCAAACAGGCCGTGCAGGTAAGTGCCAAACACATTGCCCTGCACGCAGCCCTCGGGCGTGCCGTCCGCCAGGGTGCAAAAGGGTGCGCCCTGCTCCTGTATAGATGTACGGCCGGTGTGGATCTCGTAGCCGGTGAGTTCCGCCCCTGCAAAGGGGGCGGCGGTTGTGGCTGTGGATTGAGTGCGGCGTTTTTCGTTGGTGAAAACCGTCCGGGTCGGCAGCAGGCCCAGGCCGCGCAGAGTCTGGGGATGGCCGCTCTCGGTGCCAGTGGAATCATCCAGCGTTTCCCCCAACATCTGGTAGCCGCCGCAGACGCCCAGCACCGGCGTGCCGCCCGCCGCCAGCTTTTGCACAGCGGCTTCCAGCCCGGATTGCCGCAGCCAGAGCAGGTCGTCCACAGTGTTTTTGGTGCCGGGCAGAATCACCAGGTCCGGCGCGCCCAGCTCCCGCGTGGTCTGCACGTAGCGCACGCCCAGCAGGGGGTGCTGTTCCAGCGGCATAAAATCGGTAAAGTTGGAGATATGGGGCAGGCGTAAAATCGCCACATCCAGCGGCTTGACGGCGTTTTTCTGCTGTAGGCGGTCAGAGAGGGAGTCCTCGTCCTCAATATCCACCTTTAAATAGGGCACCACGCCCACCACGGGCAGGTGTGTCTTTTCTTCCAGCATCGACAAGCCTGGGCGCAAAATTTCCACGTCCCCACGGAATTTGTTGATGACAAGCCCTTGTATGCGTGCCCGCTCCTCCGGCTCCAGCAGTTCCACCGTGCCGTACAGCTGGGCAAACACGCCGCCGCGGTCGATGTCGCCGGCCAACAGCACCGGCGCGTCCACCAGCTTGGCCAGGCCCATATTGACGATGTCATCAGCTTTCAGGTTGATCTCAGCCGGGCTGCCTGCGCCCTCGATAACAATGATGTCAAACTCCTCGGCCAGGCTGTTGTAGGCCTGCAAAATGTCGGGGATCAGGGCACGCTTGTGGCGGAAATACTCCTTGGCGGGCATGTTGCCCCGCACCTCGCCATTAACGATGACCTGGCTGCCGATGTCGCTGCTGGGCTTGAGCAGGATGGGGTTCATCCGCACGTCCGGCTCCACGCCCGCGGCCTGGGCCTGCACCACCTGGGCACGGCCCATTTCCAGGCCATCCCGGGTGACAAAGCTGTTCAGCGCCATGTTCTGGCTTTTGAAGGGGGCAGTTTTGTAGCCGTCCTGGGCAAAAATACGGCAGAGCGCCGCGCACAACAGGCTCTTGCCCGCACCGCTCATCGTGCCCTGCACCATGATGCATTTTGCGCTGCTCATGCCAG
>ONZY01002350.1_pt1 | contig 10835 bp, 6 predicted proteins | sample 1671451 | NCBI WGS metagenome assembly ONZY01 (sample SAMN06348158, study PRJEB24527) | human gut metagenome | biome: human gut; feature: ankylosing spondylitis patient; material: feces | host: Homo sapiens | place: China | collected 2015-10 | reverse complement strand
ATATCAGCTATGAGGACTATCGACGGATGCTGACCTGTTTTCAGGCGGTGCAGCGGTCCTTTCTGCCAGAGGAGATGATTTACGATTTTGCGGGGAGCCGGGCGGATGCTATCGGCATCGTGGAGCGCGGCAGCGCGTCCCTGATTCGAATCGATGAGGAGGGGGTGGCTACCGTGCTGGAGGAAATGGGCCCCGGCGGCGTGTTCGGCCGGAATCTGGCCTTTGCCGGTTCCATGGGGGACAGTCTGGAGGTGGTGGCCCGGAGCGCCTGCGATATTCTGTTTATCGACTATCCGCATTTGCTGCGCCGATGCCAGAACGCCTGTACCTACCACAGTGTTCTGGTGCAGAATATGCTGGGACTGCTCAGTGATAAGGCACAGGCCCTCAGCGAGCGGGTGGATGTACTGTCCCGGCGCTCGATCCGGGACAAGCTGCTGTGCTATTTTCACCAGCAGGCTGAGCGGAACCATGGGACGTCCTTTATGCTGCCGTTTTCCTTCAGCGTGTTAGCGGACTATATCGCCACAGACCGCAGCGCAATGATGCGGGAGCTGCGGCACCTGAAGGAGGAAGGGCTGGTGCAGACGGAGGGACGCCGGGTCACGCTTCCGGGCCGGTCTGTTGGTGAAAAACACTTGAAGAGCTAATGTTTTCAGTATAATTTTCGGGAAAGCTGTTGACGGATAGCGGGAAGTATGTTAAAATTCAAACAATGTATCGTTCTGCTTGGCAGAATTTTTTAGATGCGGAAAGGAAAGAAGGAAGCGTATGTACCGAATCGTAAGAAAAGAGGCACTGAGACCCACTGTGACTCTCTATGAGATCGAGGCGCCCCTCATTGCCAAAAAGGCCCAGCCCGGCCAGTTCATCATTCTGCGTACGGATGAGAATGGCGAGCGTATCCCCATTACGATCAACGCCTATGACCCCGAAAAGGGCACGGTCACGATCATTGTCCAGACCGTAGGCGCAACCACGAAAAAGCTCAGCATGATGCAGGAGGGCGATTATCTGGCGGACTTTGTGGGTCCTCTTGGCAAGCCCACCGAGACCGAGGGCAAGAAGAAGGTCTGCGTGGTGGGCGGCGGCGTCGGCTGCGCCATTGCGTATCCCGTGCTGAAGAAGTTCCATGATGACGGTGCTGAGGTACACGCCATCGTCGGCTTCCGTTCCGAGAATCTGGTGATTCTGGAGGATGATTTCCGCAAGTCCAGCGATCTGCTGGTGGTCTGCACCGATGACGGCTCCTATGGCCGCAAGGGTCTTGTGACCGATGCGCTGAAGGAACTCATCGAGGCCGGCAATCAGTACGATGAAGTGTTTGCCATCGGCCCCATGGTCATGATGAAGTTTGTCTCCAAGACAACGGAGCCCTACGGCATTCCCACCACCGTTTCCATGAGCCCCATCATGATCGACGGTACGGGTATGTGCGGCGGCTGCCGTTTGGCTGTCGGCGGCGAGATGAAGTTCGCCTGCGTGGATGGCCCGGATTTTGACGGTCACAAGGTAGACTGGGATCTGGCTGTCAAGCGCAATCAGATGTACGGTGCTTGGGAAAAGCACAAGTACGAGGAGACCTGCAACCTGCTGAAGAAGGAGGCCGAATAATCATGGCCAATATGTCTTTGAAGAAAAATCCCATGCCCTCTCAGGACCCCAACGTTCGGAACAAGAACTTTGAGGAGGTCGCTCTGGGCTATACGGAGGAGCAGGCTCTGGACGAGGCGGCCCGCTGCCTGAACTGCAAGAACCATCCCTGCGTCAACGGATGCCCCGTCAACGTCCGCATCCCGGAGTTCATCGCCAAGATCGTGGAGCGGGACTATGAGGGTGCCTATCAGGTGATCCATCAGACCAGCTCCCTTCCTGCCGTCTGCGGCCGTGTCTGTCCGCAGGAGAGCCAGTGCGAGATGCACTGCGTCCGTGGCAAGAAGGGCGATCCCGTGGGCATCGGCCGTCTGGAGCGCTTTGTGGCCGACTGGCACCGCGAGAATGTGCACACTGCACCTGTCGTTCCCGAATGGAACGGCCATAAGGTGGCGATCATCGGCGCTGGCCCTGCCGGCCTGACCGCCGCCGGTGATCTGGCAAAGCTGGGCTACAAGGTGACCGTTTACGAGGCTCTGCACGTTGCAGGCGGTGTGCTGATGTACGGCATCCCTGAGTTCCGTCTGCCCAAGGCCATCGTCCAGCAGGAGATCGACGGCCTGAAGAAAATGGGCGTGGATTTTGAGTGCAACATGGTCATCGGCAAGGTGCTGACCATTGACGAGCTGATGGGCGAGTACGGCTACGAGGCTGTGTTCGTAGGCTCCGGTGCCGGTCTGCCCCGCTTCATGAACATCCCCGGCGAGAGCCTGAAGGGCGTGTACTCCGCCAACGAATTCCTGACCCGCTCCAACCTGATGAAAGCTTACCTGCCCACCAGCAAGACCCCCATCCGCACCGGCAAGAAGGTTGCCGTTGTGGGCGGCGGCAACGTGGCTATGGACGCCGCCCGCAGCGCCCTGCGTCTGGGTGCCGAGAGCGTGTACATCGTCTACCGCCGCGGCATGGCTGAACTGCCCGCCCGTAAGGAAGAGGTGGAGCACGCCGAGGAAGAGGGCATCATCTTCAAGACCCTGTGCAACCCTGTTGCTATCCACCCGGACGAGGACGGCTTTGTACACTCCATGACCTGCATTGAGATGGAGCTGGGTGAGCCGGATGCTTCCGGCCGCCGCCGTCCCATTGAAAAGCAGGGCAGCGAGTTTGAGCTGGAAGTGGATACCGTGATCATGAGCCTGGGCACCAGCCCCAACCCGCTGATCCGCTCCACCACTCCGGGCTTGGAGACCAACAAGCACGGCTGCATCGTGACCGAGGGCGACGAGGGCAAGACCAGCCGCGACGGCGTGTACGCCGGCGGCGACGCCGTGACCGGCGCTGCTACCGTCATCAAGGCCATGGGTGCCGGTAAGGCAGCTGCAAAGGCCATGGACGAGTACATCCGTAATAAGTAACAAATAGCAATAAGGGCGCTGCACATTTACCGTGCAGCGCCCTTATTTTGTATTTTTAATGTACGCCAGCCAGCTCCTTTACGGGGCGGCCGGTGCGGGTCATTTCAATCTTGCGGGATTTATCGTAGCAGTAACGGATGATGGCCTGCCGCCGCACAATGCCGATGAAAATGCCCCGGTCATCCACCACCGGGACGAAGTTCTGGCTCATGGCAGCTTCCACCAGTTCATCCATGCTGGTGGTTACCGTGACGGCCTTGTAGTCCCGCTTATGCGCAAACTCTGAGATGGGAATGTCCTCGGCGGCTTCCAGATCCAGACCATGGTATTTTTTCAGTCCCCACAGGATATCGCCCTCGGTCAGGGTGCCCACATATTCGCCCTTGCGATTCAGCACCGGAATGGAGGCGTAGCGGTTATTTTCCCACTTTTCCAGCGTCTGCCGGAGGGTGAAGTCATCGTAAACGTACATCAGATCCTGCTTTGGGGAAAGAAAAAAGAGAATGTTCATGCCAACAACTCCTATCGCATTTTTTGCAAGCAATACCTGTTGGAAGGGTCTGCCCACGCTATGTAATGTGCCGTGCGTCCGGCGTATTCCGGGAAGTATCATGGAAAAAGGGGGCTGACCGCCCCTTTTCTTCTTTGTTTCTATTTTAGCACTTTTTCATAGACAAAGAAAGCCAGACAAGGAAGCTTTTATAATTTATTCACAGATTGTTTTTCCTTATTTGTCACACTTTCCGTTTTGATGGGTTCCGCACAGCCTGCCTTCAGCATACCACGCCCGCTGCGCAAAGCGGCGCGAGGACTGTCGAAGGAATTTGCTCTTTTTTCTTTACAAAAACCATGCAAAAAGAGCGCAAAAAGCAGTAAATCCAACAATTTGAACTGTACAACCACGGTGCAAAGTTGTATAATAGAGTGGGTGTTTATCTGAGGCAAGCTTTGTTTTGCACAGCCAATGCCCCCGACCCTTGCGTGTATTTTTATGAAAAATAACATAAAGGAGCAGAGCGACTATGATCACTTCCCGTTTCCCGCTTGGGAATGTCAGCTTTACTGATGGGTATTTTTCCACCCTGGTGGGTGAAGCCACCAAACAGTGCTACGGCGTTGCTGCCATGGCTCCCCGTGATATGACTGACGCTGTGAAAAGCATGGTATACGGTTCCGATTACCCGGAAAAGGGTGTGCGCGTGACCCAGCAGAATGGGCGTCTGGTCATCGAGCTGCACATTGCCGTCAGCTACGGTCTGAACATTTCCACCGCCGCCCGCAGCATCTCCCACCGTGTCAAGGACGAGGTAGAACAGGCCACCGGGCTGAAGGTCGCCCGCGTGGTGGTGTCCGTGGATGACGTCATCGCCTGATTTGTCTGCAAACCCGAGCCGGGATTTTCCGGCCAGTTACTAAGGAGTAAGAACAATGATTTCTGGTAAGATCCTGCGCGACGCCATCATTTCCGGCGCCAACAACATCAACAACCAGCGTTCCCGTGTGGACGAGCTGAACGTTTTCCCCGTGCCGGATGGCGACACCGGCACCAACATGGGCATGACCGTGGGCTCTGCCGTGCGTGAGCTGGAGGCTCTGGACGACAGCTGCACCGTGGGCGAAGCTGCCAAGACTGCCGCTTCTGCCATGCTGCGCGGTGCGCGCGGCAACTCCGGCGTTATCACCAGCCTGCTGTTCCGCGGCTTCTCCAAGGCTTTAGAGGGCAAAAAAGAGGCTGACGTTGCCGATATCGTGGCTGCCCTGCAGAAGGGTGTTGAGGGCGCTTACAAGGCCGTGATGAAGCCCACCGAAGGCACTATCCTGACCGTTGCCCGCGTTGCTTCTGAGGAAGCCGCTGCCAGTGATGCCGCCGATGTTCCCGCCCTGTGGGACGTGGTGCTGACTGCCGGCCAGAAGGCACTGGACGATACCCCCAACCTGCTGCCCGTGCTGAAGAAGGCCGGTGTTGTGGACGCAGGCGGTCAGGGCATCATGGTCATCTTTGAGGGCATGGGCAAAGTGTTCCACGGCGAGGGCATTATTGCCGGTGGTGAGGCTGCCCCCAACAAGGCAAAGCTGTCCACTGAGAATGCCGGTAAGGGCGTGTTTACTGACGACCTGATGAAGGTGGAGGACATTACCAACGGCTACTGCACCCAGTTCCTCATCAATAAGTACGAGGGTGCCAGCGCCGCCAAGATGCGCGCCTTTGCAGAGTCCAACGGCGATAGTGTGGTCTGCATTGAGGATGACGATGTCATCAACCTGCACGTTCACACCGCCGACCCCGGCAAGATCCTGAGCGAGGCCATCAAGTACGGCTACCTGACCAACTTCAAGATCGAGAATATGCACGAGCAGTTCCTCGCCCGCCAGAAGCAGGGCAAGAGCCTTGAAAAGCAGGCTTCTGCCGAGAAGGCTCCCTCTCAGGCCAGCGAGTTCATCTATGCTGCCGTGGACCCCAGCCGTGACTACGGCTTTGTGGCCGTTGCCGCCGGTGAGGGCCTGAAGGCGGTATTCACCGATCTGGCAGCAGACGCTGTGGTATCTGGCGGTCAGACCATGAACCCCTCCACCGAGGACATTCTGGCAGCCATCCAGAGTGTTCCCGCCAAGACCGTGTTCGTGCTGCCCAACAATAAGAACATCATCATGGCTGCCGAGCAGGCGCAGAAGCTGGCGGACCGTCAGGTGGTGGTGCTGCCCACCCGCACCGTGCCCATGGGCATTACCGCGCTGCTGAACTTTGACCCCTCTGTGAATGCCGAGACCAACACCATCAACATGATGGCTGCTGCCGACAAGGTATCCACCGGTCTGATCACCTACGCCGCCCGCGACAGCGAGTACGATGGCAAGCGCATCCGCAAGGGCGAGATCATGGCACTGGAGAACGGCAAGATCGTTTCCACCTCCACCGATATCACCAAGGCCACCTACCGTCTGGCACGCAATATGTGCAAGAAGGATTCCAGCTTTGTCACCATCATTTCCGGCTGTGACGTGAGCGACGAGGACGCCGAAAAGGTTACTGAAATCGTCAAGGCAAAGTGCCCCAACCATGTGGAAGTAAGCCACATCCGCGGCGGCCAGCCTGTTTACTACTATATGATCAGCGTGGAGTAAGCACTCCCCTGCTCTGATCTGTATCACTGCAAACAAAAATCTCCGCATTGGGTACTACACCCAGCGCGGAGATTTTTTCTTTATGAATATTTCAGAAAAAGCTTACCTGACTGCTCTCGGGCAGGTCGCCCAGTGCGCCCACCTGACGCAGACGGTCCAGAATGCCGCTGCCCACACCGGAGGCCTGCTGCAGCTCCTCCACCGAGATATATTCCTCTCCGTGGATAGTCACCCGCTCCAGTGCCTCGGCGGCGGCACCGCCCAATCCTTTCAGGGCGCTGAAGGGCAGACGCACCTTGTCGTCCTCTACCACATACTTGGAACCGCGGCTCTTGCCCAGCTCGATGGGCAAAAACTCGTACCCACGGCTCAGCATCTCGTTGACCAGCTGCAAGCTGACCAGCACGTCCTCGTCCTTGGCGTTCTTTTCCTCCTTCAGGCGGCGCTTGACCGCCTCCATGTGGGCACGCGCCACGGCAGCACCGCCGATGGCGGCTTCGTAGTCGATATCGTCGCCGCGCACGGTAAAGTACACCGCATAGAAGGCCTGCGGCTTGTAGATCTTGTACCACATCAGGCGGATGGCACTCATCAAATAGGCCACAGCATGGGCCTTGGGGAACATATATTTGATCTTGCGGCAGCTCTCGATGTACCAGTCCGGTACCTCATGCTCCCGCATGGCTTCCTCCCAGCCCGGCTGGAAGCCGCCCTTGGCCACCTTACCCTTACGCACGGCTTCCATGATATCAAAGGCCATCTTGGGCTCCAACCCCTTGCGCAGCAGGTACAGCATGATACTGTCACGGCAGCCGATGACCTCTGCAATGGTGCAGGTGCCGCTGCGGATCAGCTCGTCCGCGTTGCCAGTCCACACGTCCGTGCCGTGGGACAGACCGGAAATCTGGATCAACTCCGAGAAATTCTTAGGCCGTGCCTCCACCAGCATTCCGCGCACAAAGTTCGTGCCCATCTCCGGGATGCCGAAGGTGCCGGTCTGGCTGTCGATCTGCTCCGGGGTCACGCCAAGCGCCTCCGGGCTGGTCAGCAGGCTGTACACCTTGGGGTCGTTCATGGGGATGCTGTCCACCGGGATGCCGGTGTATTCCTCAAAATACTTGTAGAAGGTGGGCATATCGTGCCCCAGCTCGTCCAGCTTGAGCAGGGTGTCGTGCAGGTACTTGAACTCGAAGTGGGTGGTCAGCAGACCGCCCGCTACGTCATCCGCCGGGTGCTGGATGGGACAGAAATCGTAGATCTCGTAGGTGTCCGGCACAACCACCATGCCGCCGGGGTGCTGACCGGTGGTGCGCTTGACGCCGGTGCAGCCCAGCGTCAGGCGGTTTTCCTCGGCGTGGTTCACGGTGCGCTGCCGCTCGTCCAGATATTTTTTAACGTAGCCGTAGGCCGTTTTATCCTGAATACCGGACACCGTGCCGGCCTTGAACACGTTGGCCTTGCCGAACAGCTCCTCGGTATAGCGGTGCACGTTGGACTGGTACTCACCGGAGAAGTTCAGGTCGATATCCGGTTCCTTATCACCGTAGAAGCCAAGGAAGGTCTCGAAGGGAATGTCGTGTCCATCCACCAGCATCCGGGTGCCGCAATGGGGGCAGTTTTTATCCGGCAGGTCAAAGCCGTCGTCCACGCTGCCGTCGGTGATAAACTCGCTGTGCTTGCACTTGGGGCAGCGGTAGTGGGGCGGCAGACTGTTCACCTCCGAGATGCCGGAAAAGTGCGCCACAGCGGAGGAGCCGACAGAACCACGGCTGCCCACCTGATAGCCGCCCGCATTGGAGTAGGCCACCAGCTTGACCGCAATGACGTACAGAACCGCGTAGCCGTGGCCGCAGATGGAGTCCAGTTCCTTTTGCAGCCGCTTTTCCACGATCTCGGGCAGGGGGTCGCCGTAATCCCGCTTGGCGTGCTCCCATGTGGCATCGCGCAGCTGCTGCTCTGCGCCCTCGATGCTGGGCGGGTAGGTACCCCGGGGGATGGCGCGCACATTGTTGTCGATCATGGCGGCGATCTTGCGGGGGTTCTTTACTACCACCTCGTAGGCCTTTTCCTTGGGCAGATAGTAGAACTGCGCCAGCATATCCTGCGTGGTGCGGAAGAACAGCGGCGGCTGATTGTCAGCATCCTTAAAGCCGTTGCCCGCCTGTAATACAGCGCGATAAATCGCATCCTCCGGCTCGGTAAAGTGCACGTCGCCGGTGGCAATGACCGGTTTGTGCAGATCCTCACCCAGCTTGATAACGGTGCGGTTGAACTCCTTGATCCGTTCCTCGCTGTCCACCTTGCCGTCCCGCACCATATAGGCGTTGTTGCCCAGCGGCTGGATCTCAAGAATATCGTAGTAGGCGGCGATTTTTTTCAGTTCCTCGTAGCTGGTGCCGTCCACGATGGCGCGGTACAGCTCGCCTGCCTCACAGGCACTGGTGAGCAGCAGGCCATCCCGGTACTTGTTCAGCAGGCTGCGGGGCACGCGGGGCTTTTTGAAGAAGTAGTTGACGTGTGCCTCGCTGACGATTTTGTACAGGTTCTTCAGACCCATCTGGTTTTTGACCAGAATGATCAGGTGGTAGTATTTCTTTTTCAGCACCTCACGGTTGCCGCCAAGACCGGTGTTGATTTCGCTGACCTTCGTTACCTCTTTTTCCGCTAAGTCGTTCAGCATCACGCAGAAGATGCGTCCCAGTGCAGCGGAGTCCTCGCAGGCGCGGTGCGCCTCGTAGGCGGGCAGTTCCAGATGCTTATTGATGGTGCCCTGCTTATAATTGTGCAGGCCCGGGTACATAGTCTGCGCCATGGTCAGGGTGTCAATATAGGTAGGCTCCAGCTTGATGCCGCTGCGCTTGGCAGCTGCCCGCAGAAAGCGCATATCAAAGGCGTGGACGTTGTGTCCCACCAGAATGCGGTCGCCCGCAAAGGCAAGAAAAGCTTCCAGCGCTTCCTTTTCGCTGGGGGCATCCGCTACCATCTCGTTGGTGATGCCGGTCAGCTCGGTGATCTTGGGGGTGATGGGCTTACCGGGCTTGACGAAGGTATCGAACTCCTCCACCACCTCGCCGTTGCGGATGATGACCGCGCCAATCTCGGTAAGGTACTCTACCCCGGGGTCAAGACCGGTGGTCTCGGTGTCAAACACGCAGAACTCGCCGTCCAGCGGCTGATCCTTTACGCCGTAAACGCAGGGCACCATGTCGTCCACAAAATAGGCCTCGCAGCCGTAGATGAGCTTGAAATCCGGGTCTTTTTTGTGGATGTCATCGGCTGCCAGCATGGCTTCCGGATAGCCCTGACACACGCCGTGGTCGGTGATGGCAATGGCGGGGTGTCCCATGCGGTGCGCCAGCTTGACGATGCCGCCGGGGTCGCAGAAGCCGTCCATGCTGGAAAGCTTGGTATGCAGATGCAGCTCCACCCGCTTTTCCGGGGCGGTATCCTCCCGCTTTTTGCGCTCCACGATCAGCACATCGTAGGGGTACACGATGTAGTCGTGCTCGTATTTATCGTAGGAGCAGTCGCCCCGCACGATGACCGTGCTGCCCTTGCCGATGCCCTCCCACTTGGAGCAGTCCTCCCCTTCCTGTGCACGGACTTTCAGGTTGATCGAGCCGGTGTAGTCGGTGATAGACACGGTGTAGATCTTGCGGTAGTTGCCCTTGACCTCGGTAAAAAACACATCGCCCCAGATCATGCACTTGCCGCCCTCGCCGCCCAGATCTTTGAGGGGGGTAAGGTTTTTGGGGGTGAACATTTTGCCGTGGAAGATGGTGACCGGCTTGTCGGTAAGGTTGAGCCCCTCCACCTTGATAGACGGTGCGGTGTTCTTTTTCTCAAATTTGACCACCGGCGGTGCAATCTTGCGTTCCAGCTTTTCCTCCATCTGCTGCTGCTCAGCCGCAGTCACTGCGCTTTGCAGCGTTACCTTGGGGGTAACGCCGGTATGCTCGGCAACGCGCTTTGCAAGCAGTTCTTCAAAGCCCATCTCCTGCAAAAACTTTGTACCGTGGCACACCCCCACCGTGATGTTCTGCCCGGTGATGGTAATGCTGCTCCTGTCCAGAAAGCCGTTGATGGGCACACCGTCCCGCTTCATGTCCTCCAGCAGGATGCGCAAAGCGTGCTCGTCCAGCATGGCATAGCCGAACAGGTTTTTGATCTTCAGTTCAAAGCCCTCGTAGTCCGGCTGCAGGGAAGCCAGCAGCCGGGCGCAGAGATTCTGGTCCAGCGGGGCGGCGCTGCGCAGAGTAAACTCGACCTGCCGGTCCTGCCGCAGCATCCGGGCGTGCTCCACGATCACCTGCCCGAAGCAGGCCGCAAAATCCGGGTCCGCCATAAACTGCGGCCACAGCTGGGAAACAAGTGGTTTCACAAATGGTACTCCTTTTTGGTGGGTTCTTTACAGCACAAACTGCCGCACCCGTTTTTGCAGGTGTGGCAGTAGGGAAAAGAATACTTACAATTTATAGATCTCGTCCATGAACTGATCCAGAATATTATCGCCGGTCAGCTTTTTGATGGGCTTGCCATGGATGAACAGCACAGCCTCGCCCTTGCCGCCCGCAATGCCGATATCAGCTTCACGGGCTTCGCCGGGGCCGTTGACAACGCAGCCCATCACGGCTACCTTAATGGACTTTTTGTAGCCCTGCAGCCGCTTTTCCACCTCGTTGGCGATCTCGGTGCAGGGGTACT
>ONZY01002348.1_pt1 | contig 10839 bp, 5 predicted proteins | sample 1671451 | NCBI WGS metagenome assembly ONZY01 (sample SAMN06348158, study PRJEB24527) | human gut metagenome | biome: human gut; feature: ankylosing spondylitis patient; material: feces | host: Homo sapiens | place: China | collected 2015-10 | reverse complement strand
ATTCTGATGGAATTCCCGGATGGCCGTGGAACGATAATTCGACAGAAAAGCCGGACGAGCCGGATGTTGCAGAAGCTAAGCCACGATATATTTGGATTGATGCGGCTGCTAATTTTCCTGACTATGCCAATAGTAAGGAAAACATAGCCAAAGATATGGAAAAGATAAAAGCGGCAGGATTCACTGATATTATTGTCGATGTACGTCCCACTACAGGAGATGTATTATTCAATACTAATGTTGTAGATCAGGTGAAACGTATGGATGTATGGGGTAATTCCGGATATAGTTATTATGAAAGGACGGAAACTTGGGATTATTTACAGGCATTTATTGATGAGGCTCGTATACAAGGATTAAAAGTAAATGCTTCTATCAATACATTTGTAGGAGGCTATTTATGTCCGTATAATTTGGGACATGATGGAGTCTTGTTCCGTGATGAATCAAAAAAAGGATGGGCTAGTGTAGCTAATCTAGCTGACGGGCTAACCAATACGATGGATTTGTTGGACGATGAAACCGATTATGGAGCGAAATTTTTCAATCCCGCTAATGATGATGTACAAAACTTTGTTTTACAGTTGTTAGCCGACTTGGCTAAATATGATTTGGATGGCATCATATTGGATCGTTGTCGTTATGATGACTATGGCTTAGAAAGCGATTTTTCAGATATTTCCAAACAGAAGTTCGAAGAATACATCGGTGAAACTGTAGCAAACTTCCCGGCAGATATTATGGCACCCGGTACGGATGAAATACCTTCTGACCAGCCTGTTTATTTTAAGAAGTGGTTGGAATTCAGAGCGAAAGTTATTCATGATTTCATAGTAAAGGCACGCGAGAAAGTTAAATCTGTCAATAACAATATCAAGTTTGGAGTTTATGTTGGTGCCTGGTATTCAACATACTATACATCAGGCGTGAACTGGGCCAGCCCTAAATACAACACCTCCGCTTATTATCCGAAATGGGCTACTTCCGATTATAAGAATTATGGATATGCGGACCATTTGGACTATATCTTTTTGGGTGCTTATGCTTCCGTGAACAATATATATGGAAGTGGCGAATGGACCATGGAAGGTTTTTGTAAGAATGGACGTGAACTGTTACAAGGAGATGTACCTTTTGCAGGCGGACCAGATATCGGTAACAGTACCGGATGGACTGACGGAGGACAATCTGCAAAAATTCCGGATGCTATTGATGCTTGTATCAGTAATAGTGACGGCTTCTTTGCCTTCGACCTTTGCCACGTTAAGAAATACGACTATTGGAACGCTTTTAAAACAGGCTTTGATAAATATCTGGAATCTATCGAAGAATGAGGTTTGAACTAACCAACTAATTATGAAAATATATTTATTACAATTCTTTTTATTAATAGGTCTGGGCTTGAATTTACAAGCCCAGATTCCTTCTAACCCTATTCGCGGGAAAGTAACCTGTAATGGGACAGGAGTCCCGGGGGTAGTAGTGACCGACGGAATAGACTGTGTGTTGACTGACCAACAAGGCCAATATACTCTCCCCCCTAATAGGAATGTGCGTTTCATTTATTTATCCACTCCTTCCGGATATTTACCGAAAACAGAACAAACAATACCTTTATTCTATCAGAAGCTGAATCCGGCCAAGCAAGATATTTACGACTTCGAATTGGTAAGAAATCCGCAAAATGAGATCAATCATTTGTTTTTGGTGCAGGCAGATGCGCAGGTTACTTCCGAAGATGACGTAAAGGCTTATGCTAAATATCTGCAAGATATGAAAGAATATATTCGTCCGTATATGGGCAAAAAAGAAGTATTCGGCATAGATTGTGGTGATATCGTAGGAGATACTCCTTCTTTATATCCTTCCTATATAGATACGGTATCATCATTAGAGATTCCCATCTATCGGGCAATTGGTAATCACGACATGACGTATGGAGGGCGTACTTTTGAATATTCTTATCGCACTTTCGAAAGTTATTTCGGTCCTATCTACTATTCATTAAATAAAGGTAATGCTCATTATATCGTGCTTGACAATTGCTTTTATGTCAACCGTGATTATCAATATATAGGTTACATTGATGAACGTACTTTCCAATGGCTGGAGAAAGACCTCTCTTATGTGCCCAAAGACAAACTTGTCTTTGTAGTGATGCATATTCCTTCCAGTCTTCAGAAGAAGCTAAGATATAACACGCTAGATCAAGATGAAACGGTCAATACAGCTGCACTATATAAATTATTGGAAGGTTATAATGCCCACATCATTTCCGGACATACACATTTTAATGTAAACGTATGTTTTAATGACTCATTAATGGAACATAACACAGCTGCCGTATGCGGTACTTGGTGGCGTGCAGATATTAATGTGGATGGTACTCCGAGGGGATATGGGGTATATGAAGTAGACGGGAACCAAGTGAAATGGCTATATAAAAGTGCAGGCTACCCGAAAGAGCATCAATTACATGTATATCAGGCCGGATCATCTGACGAGTACCCTTCCGATATTATTGCTAACGTATGGAACTGGGATGAACAGTGGAAAGTGGAATGGTATGAAAACGGAAAGCGAATGGGAGAAATGCAACGCTACAAAGGATATGATCCTGCAGCCAAAGCAATCTGTTCTGACAAAGAAAAGGTGAAATATGAATGGATTTCCCCAGTTCTTACCGAACATCTATTTCATGCTACTCCCCGTAATAAAAATGCTAAAATAGAAGTGAAAGTAACAGATCGCTTCGGCAATGTGTATACTGAAGCTGTCGAAAACAAATAAGAATCATATGTTGAAAGCCAAATATTTTATATTATTGATATGCTTCTCCTTTCTCCTGAAAACAGAAGCGAAAGTAACCCTTACTTCCATTTGGGGGGATAATATGGTGTTACAGCAACAATCGGAAGTTACTTTTTCCGGAACAGCGACTTCGGGAAAACGTGTGCAGGCTACCGCTTCATGGAATAATAAAAAAATCCAAACGAATGTTGATGCAAAAGGTGAATGGAAACTTTCTCTCCAAACACCAGTAGCTGGAGGTCCGTATAGTATTACGTTCTCGGATGGAGAGGACCTCACATTGCAGAATATTTTAATAGGAGAAGTCTGGTTCTGTTCCGGACAGTCGAATATGGAAATGCCAGTGAAAGGATTCCGTGGACAGCCTGTGTTTGGTTCCCAGCCATACATTGTATCTGCTAATCCCAAACGTCCACTGCGTCTCTATACTGTAAAAAATGCCTGGAGTACCATTCCACAGGAAGCTGGGGTGGACGGAGAATGGAAAGAAGCCTCTCCGGAAGATGTTGCTGATTTCAGTGCAACTGCCTATTTCTTTGGCAATCAGTTACAGCAATCTTTGGATGTTCCTGTCGGTCTGATACATTGTTCCTGGAGCATGTCAAAAATAGAGGCTTGGATGAATAAAGAGACTTTATCGGGCTTTCCGGAAATAGCATTGCCTGATGTAATACAGAGAGAGTTCGGGTGGACGGCAGGGACTCCTACATTATTGTGGAATGCAATGGTGAATCCATGGAAAGGATTTCCTGTTAAAGGAGTGATTTGGTATCAAGGTGAAGCAAACACACCCGATCCCGGATTATATAAGAGATTATTTCCTGCAATGGTTTCTCAATGGAGAACATTCTTCAACAATCCCCAAATGCCATTTTATTACGTACAGATTGCACCATGGAAATCGGAAGGCAATGATAAACTGGATTGGGCTTGGTTCCGCCAGTGTCAGTTGGAGTTGATGTCAGCTGTTCCAAATGTTGGAATGGTGACCACAGGTGATGCCGGGAGTGAAAACTTTATTCATTCGCCCTATAAGATAAAGGTCGGTGAACGACTGGCTTATTGGGCATTGGCAAAAACGTATCATCGTAAAGGTATTCAATATTCCGGTCCTATATACAAATTCCACCGGGTAAAAGGGAACGTAGTAGAAATAGACTTTGAACATGGTGAAGAAGGATTGACACCGGAAAATCAAAACGTGAAAGGATTTGAAATAGTGGGGACGGATGGTATATTCCGACCGGCCAAAGCGGAAATTATCAGTGGTTCTTCTACTGTAAAGGTCTGGAATGATTCGATCAATGCCCCCATAGAGGTACGTTATTGTTTCCGGAATTATATGTTGGGAGAATTATGCAATAATGCGGCTATTCCTGCTTCTCCTTTCCGGATTGTAATCAAAAAGAAACCTGCGTTAATGTGGTTCGATGCCGAAGCTAACTTCGAACGTTTCAGCCATAAAGACTCGATTGACTATTATTTGGAGAAAATCAAATCAGTAGGTTTCACTCATGCAATAGTGGATATACGGCCCATTACGGGAGAAGTACTTTATCAAAGTCAGTTTGCCCCACAAATGAAAGAGTGGAAAGGCGCAAAGGCCGGGAATTTTGATTATTTGCAATACTTCATTAAAAAAGGGCACGAATTGGGTCTTGAGGTTCATGCTTCATTAAATGTATTCTGTGCCGGGCATAATTATTTCGATCGTGGAATGGTATACAGCGGACATCCGGAATGGGCATCCATGGTGTATACTCCCGAGAAAGGTATTATTCCGATTACGGAAGAAAAACATAAATATGGTGCTATGATCAATCCTTTGAACGAGGAATATCGTACGCATATTCTAAATGTACTGAAAGAAGTGGTGACCAAATACTCTGATTTGGACGGTTTGATGCTCGATCGTGTACGTTATGATGGTATAACAGCCGACTTCTCACCGCTGTCACGTGAAAAGTTTGAAGCATATATAGGTAAGAAAGTGGCGAAGTTCCCCGAAGATATTTTTGTTTGGAAGAAGAATACGGATGGAAAGTTTATCACACAACCGGGAAAGTATTTCCAGAAATGGATGGAATGGAGAACGAAAAACATTACTGATTTTATGGCATTGGCACGTAAGGAAGTGAAAGCCGCCAATCCAAAAGTTTCTTTCGGCACATATACCGGAGCTTGGTATCCGTCTTACTATGAAGTGGGAGTTAATTTCGCCAGCAAAAAGTATGATCCGGCTAAAGACTTCAGTTGGGCCACTCCCGAATATAAAAATTACGGATACGCGGAACTGATCGATTTGTATGCAACCGGAAATTACTATACAGACATAACGATAGAGGAATACAAGAAAACGAACCGCAACATCTGGAACGAGACTGATTCGCAGGCTCAAGCCGGTACATGGTACTGTGTAGAAGGTTCCTGTCAGCACTTGCGTCAGATTCTTAAAGACAACAAGTTTATGGGCGGCATCTTGGTGGATCAGTTCTATGATAATCCGGGGAAATTATCCGAAACAATAGAGATGAACCTTCGTCGATCGGATGGACTAATGGTATTCGATATAGTACACATCATCCAAAAGAATCTTTGGAAAGAAGTAGAAAAAGGAATGCGCGAGGGGGGAGCTTTATGAACAACAGAGCTTTAGCTTTAGATGCCTTACGGGGATATGCAATTATTACGATGGTGCTTTCGGCTACCATCGTAACGCATGTTCTTCCCGGTTGGATGAGTCATGCTCAAACGCCTCCGCCAGATCATGTGTTTAATCCTCTGTTGCCCGGTATTACTTGGGTAGATCTTGTGTTTCCTTTTTTCCTGTTCGCTATGGGAGCCGCGTTTCCTTTTTCCATAAGGAAGCGTGCTGAAAAAGGTGATTCAAAATTAAAACTTGTTTATGAAGCTGTCAAACGGGGGATTCAGTTGACTTTCTTTGCTATTTTCATCCAGCATTTTTATCCGTATATGTTAAGTTCTCCGCAGGATATCAGAGCATGGCTGCTGGCTATACTCTGTTTTGCTGTTCTATTTCCCATGTTCATGCGCATTCCTTTGAAAATGCCGGATTGGGTACATATTTCAATAAAAGTGGGAGCTTACATTGTCGCTGCCATTATGTTGGCTACCACTTCTTATGCGGATGGGAAAACATTCAGTTTATTCTCCAGCAACATTATCATTTTGCTGTTGGCTAATATGGCTATTTTCGGTTCTATCCTTTACATTTTCACAATGCATAATCGTTGGATGCGTTTAGGAATTCTGATATTGCTGATGGCTATGATAGTAGGGAGTACGGTTGACGGTTCGTGGACACAGAGTGTATTTAATTATACTCCTCTGCCGTGGATGTATCGGTTTGATTATTTGAAATACTTATTTATCGTTATTCCCGGCAGTATAGCCGGGGAGTATTTAGCGGAGTGGATGAAAGCATATCAAAAAGAGACGGATGATTATGCTACATCTCCTTATCGTAAAATGAGTATTATGTTGATGATATTATCCGTTGTTATCATCATTAGCAATCTTTACGGTCTATACACTCGTAATTTGGTTGTCAACCTTGTGTTTACTGTTTTATTGTTATTAGCTGGTAAGTGTATATTTCCACGTAAAGTGGATGGAATAGCTTTATTATGGAGAAAGTTGTTTAACGCAGGGGCATATTTACTTCTTCTGGGTTTGTGCTTTGAGCCTTTCCAGGATGGTATTAAAAAAGATCCAACTACTTTTAGTTATTTCTTTGTCACTTCCGGACTGGCTTTTCTAGCTCTTTTATTTCTAAGTATCGTTTGTGATTATTTCCGGTGTGTGAAAAGTACTCGTTTTTTGGTGATGTCCGGTCAGAATCCGATGATAGCTTATGTGGTCGGCGATTTGTTGATTATGCCATTGGCTAATATACTTGGAATTGCTTCATTATTATCTTATTTTCAACAAAATGCCTGGTTGGGATTTCTTCAGGGAGCAATCCTTACTTCTTTAGCTGTTTTAGTAACTATGTTCTTCACAAAAATCAAGTGGTTTTGGAGAACATAAATATCAATGTGATTATTTTATATTAAATTAGTTGACATACTGTCGTTTTTTCTTTGATTCTACTATTTTCCACTTTTTATGAATGAAAGAAAGTAGAGCGAGTAAACAATAAAATACGGTATTTATATGCATAATTACGAATAAAAGAACCGGCATTTGCATATAAATTACCGTATTGTTTGTGAAAAATACACGGTTGATTGTAATGAAACGTACGGTTCGTTTTAAAGAAACATACGGTTGGTTTATAAGAAACAGCACGTACGTTTTAAAGAAAGCTATTTGGGCTCATAAAAATAGGATTTATTGATTTATTAGAAGTGCTTTTATGAACTTACTTTATTAAACAAAGTGCATAAATAGATTAAGAAATACATTCACTATGCAATGCATGATATCAAATAATAATGATTATGCTCTCTAAGGGAAGGATTTCAGGAATTTCTGAATAATACTAATGGCTAATCTATGCGATTCTTTTCCGTATCTGACTGCTCGCCTGAATAAATTCAATTATAGCATCATTCAAATACCAAAATGATAAAATATCATTTTGGTATTTGAAGATTTATTTTTATTGATATAACGTAAAAAGCAACAGTCAAGAGTATTTGGAATAGTTGACCATCTGCTTTTATTTGTGTAATATAGGAATATTCGGTTCTTTTATTACTGTTTAGGAACAAGACAAAGGAGAACTACACCGTGAGCCGGTACTTTGAAACTATACCTATCTCCAGTATCTCCAATATCTTGATGTTTCCAGACATCACGTACTATGTAATGATCGTAAGTTCGGTCTATCCCAATTATGTCAAATCCCCAAAAATGGTAATCAAGAGACCATTCTTTTTCATCCTTGTTCAAGAAACATAAGGCTATACGGCCATCTGACAATTCTTTGATCCATGTCTCATGATATCTTCCACTACGTTCGAACATACGGCCTTGTTTTCCGAGCTTATCCTGGTTTATGGCGATAGCTTCCTTATTGGTAAGTATATCAAGGATTTTCTTATCAATATTACGAAGATCACATCCTACTATCAGAGGTGAAGCGAGCATGCACCACATTGAGAAGTGCATCACGTTTTCATCGTATGTTAGATCTCCATTGCCTACCTGGAGCATATCCGCGTCATTCCAGTGTCCTGGTCCCGCGTATGGCCAAAGAGGAGCCATAATATCTATAATTTTCAGAATGCTCGCTCCTCCCCAGTATGCTGTACCTTCGGTTGTTGCAATAATATCTTCGGATACCCTCCACATCTCACCGATACCTTTCCCCCATTCCCATGGCCTATTCGTCCCCCATTCACAAATTGATAGAACTATAGGACGACCAGTACTTTTTAAGGCATCACACATGGTAAAGTATGCTTCTCGGGCATTAGCTCCGTTGTTGTGGCACCAGTCATATTTGAGAAAGTCAACTCCCCATTCTGCATATGTGACTGCATCGATATATTCATAGCCTCGGCTACCGGGTCTACCAGCGCATGTCTTCGAACCTGCACAAGAATATATACCGAATTTCAAACCTTTTGAATGTACGTAATCAGCCAATGCTTTGATTCCAGACGGAAACTTTACCGAATCAGATTGAATAACGCAAGACTCCCGATGCGTCTGCCAACAATCATCCACATTGAGGTATGTATATCCAGCATCTTTAAGTCCGGTAGAGACCATAAGATTCGCTATTTCGCGTATTTGTTCTTCACTGATATTCTTGTTAAAACAGTTCCAGCTATTCCAACCCATGGGTGGCGTTGGACATAACACTTTTTTATGCTTTTGTGCATTTGCAAAAGTGGATAGAAATATAAATAGAAATAAAAGAATCTTTTTCATATTTAAATCAGATATTTCAAATAACTTTAAATTTTAAGCACAAAGTTCATTAGTCAAATCGGTCATGTTAAAGTATTTAAGACAAATAGGACAAATATTGCTATTTTTATTTGATTGCTTTCTTAATGATTGGACAAACTAAATCAGCATATCTCATCATGCCTAGATCTGTGAAATGAATACCGTCTATAGTAGCTTCTCCATCTTCTCCCAACATGTTTTTGGAAGAGATAAAAATGATATTCTTTTCATTTTCCTTCTTTAGCCGGTTGAATATTTCCTTTAACGTGTCATTCTTTCTTTGCACTTCTTTAGCTATTCTCTCATCATAAAGTGTATGAGTGAAAATAGGATCTTCTACAAAAAGGATGGGAGTCTCGGGATGTTTGCTACGGACGATAGAGTAAAATTTCTCCGCCCGTTCCTTCATCTGTTCCACTGTGGCATTGGGAAGGAAATCAAGCACAAACATGGAAGCATCGACCGTAGCTATAAGTTCCGCAATCTCCAGATCGAGCAAAGCATTACCGCTAAACCCTAAATTGATACATTCACGATTGAGCCAACGTTCCAGAATATTCGTATGGGCCATTCCGGGACGAGAAGCACAACCACCCTGCAAAATACTGGTTCCATAAAAAACAACGGGCTTCTCACGTACCGGCAAATCAACAGTAGGCTGGTCAAGCGTCGAAAGACTATCCACACCGATTGCCAATGAGGTAACCCCGTCATACAAAGAAAGATATAAAAGATATTCCCGTTCTTCAGGATCCATATTCTTCACGATAGTAGCCTCATTTACCTTTCCTTGAGGTCGCCCGCTACCGGCAAAGACCCACTTACCATCTTGCAGACAATAAAGATCCAATCCCTTGATTCCGGTAGGAGTCATGTGGTTCATGCTTCTGTTATCCCTCACTTCCCACTTTGCCCCAATGCATGTAGAGTTGGAACGGAAGCGCAAAGCAAGTCCGGCACTGTTACGTCCTAAATCCCAGAGCGGTTTACGGGAAACAGATTCCAGAGAAGCCGGAAGGCGTTCGTAACGGGTAAGAGTAGCATCCGTAGCTTTGCCTAACAGGGGGAAAGCGGAAGCATCGTGATAAAGAAGCTGGGCATGAGTAGAAGCTGCCAGCAGCAATCCAAAAATTAAAGCTTTGGTTCTCATGATTTAATAGATATTAAGATGACCCAAAGTTACACTGAAAAACTACATTTTTCATTCGTTTTACATCAATTAACAAGCAAGATGTTCTACGGTTACGAAAGATTCGTAACTTTGGTAAAAACTATATAGTATGAAAAAGCTCAATTTTCTCCTCAGCAGTCTGCTACTATGCATGTGCTGCACCATTCAAGCTAAAAACAAAGTGATTGAACAACCTCCGTTCGTCGTAAGTAACACCACTTCTATTGAAGTCAGCCAGGTCGAAATCAGTGACACGGCTACAGTCCTGCACATTTTTGCCAAATACCGACCTAAAAACTGGATAAAGATTGCTTCGGGAAGTTACTTGCAAGATAATAACGGAAAAACTTACCAACTACGTTCGGGCATAGGCATCACACCGGATGCAGAGTTCTGGATGCCGGAATCCGGTGAAGCTGAGTTTCAACTGGTATTTCCTCCCCTCCCCACCTCCGTTACATCCATCGACTTCACAGAAGGTGCCGACGTTGAAAATGGATTCAGTATTTGGGGAATCCAGTTGAAAGGCAATAATCTGCCAAAGTTAGTACTGCCGAAAGAGGCTGTTATCCATAAAACAGACAAAGAAACTGCCTTGCCAAACCCTGTCATAGAATATGGGAAAGCTACTTTGAAAGGTAAGTTACTGGATTTCCGTCCCGGCATGTCCAAGACCATGACTCTGGTATCATGGGAAAGTGCCAAAGGCGATATATCGGAAGCACTGGTAGAAATCCAACCAGATGGTAGTTTCAGCAAAGAAATATCCTTGGCAAGTACTACACCCGTTTCTATATATATATCCGGCAGCTCACCCCTCCAACTATTTATGGAACCGGGAAAAACGACTGAAGCATATATCAATTTGCGTGAAATCTCCCGCCGCCGATCCAAATTCCATAGCGAGGAGAAACCTTACGGAGAGATTATAT
>ONZY01002339.1_pt1 | contig 10886 bp, 8 predicted proteins | sample 1671451 | NCBI WGS metagenome assembly ONZY01 (sample SAMN06348158, study PRJEB24527) | human gut metagenome | biome: human gut; feature: ankylosing spondylitis patient; material: feces | host: Homo sapiens | place: China | collected 2015-10 | reverse complement strand
TGGTAGAATACAGACGGGTTAAGTGAATAGTGCAATCAAAAGCCATTAACTTTCTGGATTTTACCATGCAATTTGCGTGGAGACAGGAGGTTTAATGGCTTTGTTTTTTTACAAGGAAAAGAATAAAGACATACGGGCAGCGGCCTATCTGAGATTGTCCATCGAGGATGGCGACAAAGCTGAGAGCAACAGCATCGGCAATCAGAGAGAACTGATTCGAGATTTTGCTGCAGAACGGCCAGGACTGCATTTGGTCGAAGAGTACGCTGATGATGGCTACACAGGAACAAACTTTGAACGTCCGGGCTTTAAGCGGATGATGGAGGATATTAAATCCGACAAGATCAACTGCATCATCGTCAAGGACTTATCTCGACTTGGCCGTAACTACATCGAAATGGGAAAGTATCTGGAACAGATTTTCCCGATGATGGGGATTCGCTTCATCGCTATCAATGACAACTATGACAATGCAAATTCTGAGAGCAGTGATTCGGACAGTATAGTAGTTCCGTTCAAGAATCTTCTGAACGATTCCTACTGCCGGGATATTTCCATCAAGGTTCGCAGCCAGCTGGACATGAAACGGCGCAAAGGTGAGTTCATCGGCGGTTATGCAATCTACGGCTACTGCAAAGACAAACGGAACAAAAACCGTCTGGTGGTAGACGAGTACGCAGCAGATATTGTTCGCTCTATCTACCGCAGAAAACTGGAAGGAATGAGCGCACAGGCGATTGCCGAGCAGCTGAACAGCGAGAACGTGCTGGCTCCCAGCGAGTACAAACGGCTGTGTGGTCTGAATTATCACAGTGGGTTCAAAGCTGGCACTCATGCAAAGTGGCAGGCGATTCAGGTGCTTCGGATTCTAAAAAATGAAATCTACACGGGGACGATGGTGCAGGGCAGGCGGCAGAAGATCAATTACAAAATCAAGAAGATTCGGGATGTGGAAGAATCCGGTTGGATCAGAGTTCCCAATATGCACGAAGCAATCATTCCGCAAAAGCTGTTCGATACTGTGCAGGAAGTCTTGAAGTTGGACACCTGTGCATCGAAAGGACAGCAGACTGTCAATCTCTTTTCGGGCATCGTTCGCTGCGGTGGCTGTGGACAGAACATGGTGCGGCGCACGGTGTCGAAAAATGGAAAGAAATATATTTATCTGCACTGCGTCACAAACCACAATGGTTTAGGCTGCTCCTCACATCTTATCAGCGAAAGTAAGCTGGCCGAAGTGGTGCTGGCCGCATTGCAGGGGAAAGTCCAGCAGATCAGTGGACTGGAACATCGGCTCGATGAAATTAATGAGATTCCGAAGAATGAGCGCAGACTGAAATCTGTGGAAGAACATCTGAAGATGCTGGAGCAGGAAGAACAGAAATACCAGACCTTGCGCCGCCAGCTTTATGAAGATATGAGCAGCGGTATTGTCAGCAAGGAAGAGTATAAGGAATTCAGCCATTCCTTTAATGAAAAGGTTGAAACCATCCGCAAGGCCAAAGCAGAAATGAAACGCCAGAGGGATTGCCTGAACAATCTGGATGTGGAACATCTGCCATGGATCGAAGATTTCAAGTCCTATCAAAACCTGACAAGTCTGAACCGCCGCGTTCTAGTGGAACTGGTAGAGAGCATCACCGTCTATGATAAGGAACATATTCATATTCAGTATCGGTTCGATCAGGAAATTCGCAATGTGCTGGAATATTGCAGTAGTGTTCCGGCAGCAGAAACGGAGGAAAGTGCAGTATGAAGTGTGTAAGCTATACCCGGACACTTCCTTGGAAGAACCATCAAGGTGAACTGGCGATTGCCGAGCAGAATCAGCGTATTGCGGCATATCTGGCGGAACATAAAGAACTAGATTTGCTGAAAAAGTATTCTGACCGCAAGAACGATGAAAAGGCGCGTACCGCGTTTGACCAAATGACCGATGATGGCGTAGAGCGAAAATTTGATTGCATTATTGTGGCATCCATGTACTACTGCGGGCCGGATTTCCCGGCGGCACGACAGGCAATCAAGGAAACGCTCTATGCGACGGGTATCGACCTGATCGTGCTGGATGAGGGCTTGGACACCAGAACAGCCAGCCGAAAAGAAGTCGAGGACTATTTTGAAGCAAAACGCTGTGAGATGCACGCAGAAATCATGTTTGCGTGGAGAAGGAAACAAGGCGCAGGATTCCGGTTGACAAGTTCTGTTCCATTTGGCTATATCCGCAGGAATGGCGAAAGCAACATGATAAAGGATGAAGAAGTTGCTCCTTATTTAAGCGAGGCTTTTTCCAGATATGCGTCCGGTCAGAAAATGCGTGACATTGCAAAGTGGTTAAATGAGCAGGGTATTGAACCCCCAATGAGACACAAAAAGAGAATTTTGGGAAAGTCTTATGATGCAGAATCCGACCAGTGGACAACTGATATGCTACGTTGCTTGTTCCGAAATCCGACTTATACAGGTGCAGCGGCAAATGGAAGCCGCCAGATCATTGCAGAAAACTGCCACGAACCATACATAACCAAAGAACAGTTCTATGCTTTCCCTTGCAATATGAGGGAGGGGGAGAACAAAATCTCCATTCGGAAAAGCTACAAAAAACCGAACCCGCTGGCAAAACACATTGTCTGCACTTGCGGCTACGCACTCTGCTGGCATAAGGATAAGAAAACGGAGGAAGAACTTTTCTATTGCCGCCATTGCCGCGCACATAAGGAAAACGGAAAGAATTTGAAAGTTCCGGCAGCTACCATTTATAAAAAGGTGATGGATGCTCTGGAATTGGAACATCTGGAAGAAGAAAAGCTGGCTGCAGCGATTCAGCAGGGAGCAGGCAGGAAAGTGATTGAAGCAGTCCGAGCTGAAAAGTCGGTGCAGATGAAGTCCGTTCTGGCCGAACTGAATATGGAACAGTTTCGCCGTGTGCCGCTGTATGAGAGTTATATGGCCGATGAAATCACCAAAGAACAATATTGTGCCGAACTGCTGGACTACGAAGAAGCACATCGGAAATTGAATGAACAGCTTACAGCAATTATGGAAGATACGCTGGTATGGGAACGGGCGTTGAGCCTGCGCAATCCGTGGATTCAGCAGATGGCACAGTATAAGACCCCGGAGGAACTTGACCGCAATTTTGTGAAAAAGTATATCGAGCAGGTCACGGTTACATTACTGGACGATGGACAGGTAGAAATCAGCCTGACCATGAAAACGGATGAATGGAAACAGATGCTTAGTCGGATAGAAGTGGAGGGTACAGACAGTGGCACGAAAGAGTAGAAAAAATCTCCCGCAGCCGGAACAGGCGGCAGCTTCTGTGCTGCTCCCGGAACTGGAAGAAGCAAAAATGCCTGCGGCAATCTATGGGCGGCTTTCTGTTGAGGATGAAGAAACAGAAGAAAGCATGGAAACGCAGATCGCACTGGTGCAGGACTATATCAACCGCAGCAGGGAACTGAGCTATGTGGATACCTACTTCGACAATGGATTTACGGGAACAAATTTCAAGCGGCCTGCATTTACCCGCCTGATGAACGATGTACGGCAGAAGAAAATCAAGTGCATCGTGGTGAAAGACCTCTCACGCTTTGGCCGCAACTATCTGGAAGCAGGATACTATATCGAAACGGTGTTCCCATTTTTGGGGATTCGATTGATTGCTGTTACAGATAATTTTGACAGTACGCGCAAAGAGGATATGGAAAGTCTGGCTCTCCCGATTCGGAATATGGTCAACGCAATGTACGCGAAAGACATATCCAAAAAGATATGGACTTCCTTGCAGCGCAAAAAAGAAGCAGGCTATGCTGTCGGAAACGATGCTCCGTATGGCTATATTCGGAACTCCGTGACAAAGCGAAATGAAATTGACCCGGAAGCTGCATTTTATGTGCAGTTGATTTTCCAGTGGGAACTGATGGGTGTGCCAATTTTTGAAATTGCTCGACGAATGACATTGCTGCAGGTTCCGACTCCACGAGAGTGGCATAGAAAAATGGTTGAGGGGAAAGAAGTGCTTACCTGTAAAAAGTGGGGCGTAACCACAATCCGGCACATCTTGGAAAATCAAACCTATGTGGGCGATACCATCAACAATAAAAGTACACAGAAGTTATTCGCAGGACAGGACAAGCACGACCTTCCCAAAGAACAGTGGTATGTGGCAAAGAACACACATCCGGCCATCATTGCAAGGGATGATTTTGAAAAGGTGCAAAAAATCTTGAACAAGAATCGAGCAGTATTCAAGACAGTAAGAGCAAAGTCGGAGCAGATTCGGGCAGAATATCAGAATGACCTTGCAGGAATGGTGTTTTGCGCAGACTGCGGCAGACCGATGGAGTTTGAACGACTGCCGCATGGAGCGGAAGAAAGTAAAAAGGTCTGCTATTACATCTGCAAGGCAAGACAGGCTGACGATAAGTGCATCGGCCATCAGATTCCAGAAAAACTGCTGAAAGCCCTGATAATGGATCAGCTGCATTTGTTCATTGTCCAGCTGAGCGATAAACGGAAGGTGCTGGAAGAATTGCAGAAAATCGAGGATGTGCAGAATCCCGTTTACCGGGCAAAGGGTGAAATTATGAGCCTGACCGATAAAGTCAGCCAGATGGCCAAGAAGCGGGAACAGCTTTATGCAGACTATGTGGCTGGTGTGGTGGATTCCGAAGATTACCAGCTGATTCGGGAAGATTATTCCAGACAGTATGATGGTCTACGGGCTGCGCTGCAGGAAGCAGAAAACAAAAAAGCGGAAGTAGAACGGCAGATCGAAGAATACCTGAATATGACTTCTCATTTGGAAGAACATCTGGACAACTTTGAATTTGACATTCAGTTGGTAAAATCCCTTGTGCAGAAAATCGAAGTAAGTGCAGACAAGCGGATTCGGATTGTTTTCGGATTTCAGGATGTGTTTACAGAACTTGGAAAGGAGAGTGCAGAAACATGATTGCAGCGTATCAGCGCATTTCAAGGGCTGATGGCGATTTGGGCAAAGATGGCAAGGATAAGAGCAACAGCATTGAGAACCAGAAAGAACTGATCCTGCGGTATATCTCCTGCAAAGAAAGTTTGCAAAATGTGCCTGTGATGGATTTTGTAGATGACGGCTACACAGGCAGCAATTTTGACAGACCTGGATTCCAGCAGATGATGGATGGTGTGCGCAATGGCAAGATTGATACTATCATCGTGAAAGACCTTTCCCGTTTTGGCCGTGATTATATCGGCGTGGGTGAGTACATGGAGCAGATTTTTCCTCTGCTGGGTGTCCGGCTCATTGCTATCAATGATAACTATGATAGCAATAATTATAAAGGTACAACGCTGGGGATGGATGTGGTCGTCAGTAATCTCGTGAACACGATGTACTGCCGGGATGCAGGAAAGAAACTGCGGACTGCAAATCAGGTCAAGTGGCGTAAAGGCATCACAACTGCATCTGCTGCACCGTTCGGCTATCAGTTTGACCCGGACAAAAAGGGCGCATTTATCATCGATCTGCCAGCAGCAAAAATCGTGCGGCGTATTTTCGATCTTGCGATTCTGGGGTTAGGTACAAGAGAGATAGCAATGATGCTCAATGACGAAAATGTTCCTGTGCCGAGCGTATATAACAAAGAAAATAAGGCGTATGGCAAGGAGACAACCTATACCATCGCCCCAGTGATTCTTTGGGATAGCTCTCGTGTCTGGAAAATCCTCACGGCGTATGTGTACACTGGGGCAATGGTTTTGGGCAAAACAAAAACACTGATTTCCGGCAAAAGCATTGTCAGAACGGTTCCCAAAGGACAGCAGTTTATTACGGAGGGAACCCATGAAGCAATCGTAAGTCGTGAAGAATTTGAAAAAGCGCAGCTTGTCATAAAGAGCAACAGCCATAAAGTGCTGATGGGCAGCGTGGACTTTCCGTTAAAAGGAAAAGTTCGCTGCGGAAATTGTAGGCGAGTGATGGCGCACAATTTCAAACAGGCTGTTCCAACATTCTGGTGCAGAGAAGGACTGGAACTTGTGGGGCAAACTCAATGTACATCCGAAGTCTTTCAGGTCAGTGACATTGAAAATGCGGTTTTTCAAGCACTTAAAAAGGAACTCTCCCTGCTTGATGTCCTCTATGGAGATATTCAAAAGGAAGAACAAGGATTGAAGGAAGCCCACAAAAAGGCAAGCCGCCGCAAAACTCTGATGGAGCAGGAACTTAAAAATCTGAAAGGGGAGAAGATGCGGATGTATGAGGAATATGCAGCAGGAACGCTCTTACTGGATACTTACAAGCAGAAAAAGCAGGAGTGTGATAGACGAATTTCAGAGGTACAAGAGCAAATTGAACAATCCAAAGTGGAAGAATCAACCAAGAGCGTTGTGCCGGGAACGGTACGCGCAGCAGCGGAGCAGGCAGAAAATTTCCTGCACGGGACGAGGCTCACAGCGGGTATGGTGTCGGCCTTTATCGAAAATGTCTTTGTGCATGATGGAGGGCGCATCGTGGTACGGTTCAAATATGAGCAGAGCATACAGGATACTGTAAAAGCATTGCACACGGACTGAATTTCAAAAAAGGCTGCGTTGTCCATGTTGTAACATCAAAGAGTGTGTTATAACATGGGCAACAAAACAGCCGGAAAGAGGACATTATGAAACCGATTCGATGGCTGTTAAAACTGATGCTGGTGATGATAACTCTGCCGCTACTCCTTGCCGTGTGGCTGGCAAAGTGGTTTGTGGTGTTTCTGCATCACTGTTCGGCATGGGTTTTCTATCTGCTGGGTAGTGTGCTATTGGCAACGGCGGTGGTTTCGTACCTTCTGCAGCAGTCGCAGGGGATGGAAGCGCTTCAAATGCTGATCGGTGGATTTGTGATTTTTATGATACCGCAGGTGGTCGGCGGCGTGGTAGTACTTCTGGAACTGGCGGCAGTAATGCTTCGGCAGGTATGGTACATATAAGATGCCAGACCCGGATAGCCCGCCTTTGGAACTGCTTGAATAAAAGCAACGCCCTCATAGTTGAGAGGATTAGTATCTTCTCGACTATGAGGGTGTTTCATTCCGCAGGAATGTGATAGTTATAGGTAGGTGGTGTCCTAACCAGACACTGAGTGGCTATGCGGAAAAGTGGTCTAAGGTACATACTGAGTTCCGACAATCAAAAACATAGGGTCGTATAAACCACAAACAGCACCCAGGAGAATTCGAGGGTGCGTCTGTAGCTTATGCGGGCCGTTTCAATTTTCGCTTTTATTACGAAAAAATGTTAAATTCCGAGACTGGCAAGTGTGGCCTTTAATTCTTTCACCATGCGGATAATGATTTCTTGCTCGGTTTGATTACAATCCAATAGAAGTCGGTGTAAGTCAGAACCAGAAGTGGAAAAAGAATAATCAAGACTGTCAACGAGTAAATCATCAACAGAAATATGTAGAACATTGGCGAGATCAATCAAGGTTGGCAAACTGGGAGTCTTAGTGCCACTTTCAAGGTAAGCAATATATTCACGACTACAGTTGGTCAAGGCTGCTAGCTTTTCTTGAGTTATATTGAACTTCAAACGATAAAAACAAATTCGTTTCCCCAAAGCAATACAATTAATGGACATACAAAACATTCCTTTCAAATGCCCACATAAGTTAATACTATTATTTTTGATTTTTAGCACTATAACAATAGAAAAAAGCCAAATGCATAGCTCAGAATTCGGTGGGTACACCTCTAGCAGTCGTGTATTCTGAGAGCGAAATGTAAACTACTGGTTTACATTTCGATGCACATGTAAACTGGTGGCTTACAGAAAAAAACATCTGACAAGCGTATAATAAAAGCATGAAATCAAACTGTGAAACTAAAGTGGGGAAAATGAAATGGAACGGCTGCTGACACTGTATAGCGAAGTTCAGTCAACGGATGTACGGTGGCTGTGGTATCCCTTTATTGCAATCGGGAAAATCACACTTCTGCAGGGTGATCCCGGCGATGGAAAATCTACCATGATGATGAATCTGATTGCGGAACTTTCAACAGGAGGTAAGACCCCGGATGGCTGTAAGATCGGTGCGCCGCAAAAGGTGATTTATCAGTGCTCCGAGGATGGCGTTTCAGACACGATAAAGCCCCGTCTGGAACGCTGCGGAGCAGATTGCGGGAAGATCGCTTTCATCAATGAAGAAGTCTATAACGGCCTTACATTGGACGATGAGCGCATCCGTCAGGCAATCATTGAATTCCGGCCGCGCTTGGTCGTGATCGATCCAATTCAGGCCTATCTTGGCAGTGATTCAGATTTGCAGATCGCAGGCAGGGCACGGAAACTTATGCGCCGCCTTGGAATGTGGGCTGTTGGCTACGACTGCGCTATTGTTCTGATTGGGCACCTCAATAAAAAAGAAGGCTCCAAAGGGCTGTACCGCAGCCTTGGCAGCATTGATGTTGTGGCAGCAGCACGAAGCGTCCTGCAGGTGGAGCGAGATACAGAGAACCCTGATATAAGAATCGTACATCAAATCAAAAACAGTCTTGCGCCTACGGCAGAAGACATCCGTTTCTCTATTTCTGCCGAAAGTGGTTTTCAGTGGCTTGAATGTAGGCCACAGCTCTTTGAAAAACAACAGCCGGACACCGAACCTGAATTTGATACCGAGCAACAGAAAGCTGTCTACTGGATTAAGCATTTCCTTGAAAAAGGCGATATGAGCGCAAATGAAATGTATTGTCGCTTAGATAATGAAGGTGTCAGCAAACGAGTAGCGCGGATGGTAAAAACAGAAATGGGAATCCACTGCTACCAGAAAAAGCGGAAATGGTATTGGAGCGTTCAGCCGGAAGAAGGTGCTATGAATGGATCGCAAGTATAAGGTTGGCGGCTATGTGAAACTTGCAAAACTGTGGGAACGCTCTAAGGATGCAGCAGTGGCCTATCATAGTTCCTATTATGCTGAAAAGTTTAGGGATGATGCGGATAAAAGGCTGGTTGGTGTCTATATTGACATCACAGGGAATAAGGAAATTTATAAACGCCCGGAAATGGTGCATCTACTCAAAGATTGCAAAAATGGTTCCATAAATCTGATTTTCTCGCAGACAAGGGCCTATCTTGCAGCAAATACCTGTGATTTCTGTTTTTTGCTGAAATATCTGTTTGACTTGCCGATGCGAGTGGATATTGTTACAGACGATGATGACCAGAGAATCGACACCATTCTTGACGTTGATAACCAGCGGCAGAGCCTGAAAGATTTGGCTGAAAAATATACATCGATCCGAAGGAAAGATTATCTTGAGTGGAGAATCCGACTGGAACATGAAATGACAAAGGCTGAAAAAAATGAACGTGGAAGGACAGTATAATCCAAAAGACGTAGAGTGTATTCCGGTAGAAAACCTTGAAGTGCTGCCGAGTGGGGCAGACTGGCAGAGCCGACATCTGGAATCTGAAAGGCGAAAAGCAGAGATTCGTGACAGAATCCATAAGCAGACAGAACAGGGGCAGAAAACGGCAAAAGATTACTTTCGTCCGGCGAAACCGACACCGTCGATTTACGACAGCGACCTGAAGCGTGTGGCCGTTTATGCCCGTGTCAGCACTTCCAGCGAAGAACAGATTTCTTCCATTGAAAACCAGACTCTATATTACACCAAAAAGATTGCAGAAACGGAAAACTGGAATTTGCAGGATATTTACAGCGATGAAGGAAAATCGGGTACTTCACTGCGGAAACGGGATGCGTTTAAGCGCATGATGCGAGATGCCAAAGACCAGAAGATGGACTTGATTATCTGTGCCAGCATTTCGCGGTTTGCGCGAAATTTTTCGGATTGTATGACGCAGATTGCAGCATTGAAAACCATGCACCCGGCACATCCCATTGGCGTGTACTTTGAAACTGAAAACATCTACACGCTGAATCCAAGCAGCCAATATAGTTTGGACATTCAAGCACTTCTGGCAGATTGGGAATCGGGCAACAAGAGTCGCCGGATGATCCTTTCGTATGACCAGCGTATTATGACAGGCCAGTACCCGGTGGCCGACCTGATGGGATATCGGCATACGAAGGATGGACGGTTGGTAATTGAGCCGGAAGAAGCAAAGACGGTGCGGTTTATTTTTCTGGCGTTTATCCAGGGCTATAACTACGATCAGATCGCGGCAGTGCTGACACAGAAAAAGCGCAGCACCCTGCGCGGTAGGCAGGAGTGGAACGGCATGATGGTGGCAAACATCATGAAAAATGAACGCCGCTGGGGTGATCTGGAAGCTAGGAAGAGCATTGTGGTAGATTACAAACTGGGCAAGGTCACGAAGAATAACGGCAATCGCTGCTCTGCCTATGTCCCGGAACATCACGAAGCGATTGTTTCCCCAGAAATCGCACGAGCTGCACATCTTGTGGCATCCAGCAGCAAAAAGTGCGGGGTGCAGGATATTGTGGTAATCCGGCAGGGAGCATTGAAAGGCTTTGTGGGCATCCATCCGAACTGGAGCGGCATCAATGCTGAAAGTATCCGCAGCCTTTGCCTGAGCACCTATCTGCCGGAAGAGGTGATGAAACTGAACGATATAGCAGAGATGAGGGCTGGGGCAACACTGGGAAAGGCACTTCAATCTGAATATATGACGGTTTCAGGTACTTGCTTTATCAACCAGAGTAGCCCGGTTATGACGATTTCTAAAAATGGAATCCGTTTCAGCAAGGCCTGCCATAGCCGGTTGGACGACTGCGAGTATGTGGAACTGCTCTATCATCCGATTCTGCAGGTCGTGATTTTGCGAAAGAGCAATCACGGCTTTTCAACGACGATGCACTGGCAAGATGACAATGACGTTCATAGTGCCTTTTCAGCCAGAGCGTTTTCTGGCCTGATTCTTCAAACGTTGAACTG
>ONZY01002333.1_pt1 | contig 10918 bp, 5 predicted proteins | sample 1671451 | NCBI WGS metagenome assembly ONZY01 (sample SAMN06348158, study PRJEB24527) | human gut metagenome | biome: human gut; feature: ankylosing spondylitis patient; material: feces | host: Homo sapiens | place: China | collected 2015-10 | reverse complement strand
CTGTCTCCACAGGAACAGGTGTATGTCCTTACCCCTGCCTCTGTACAGGTTGCTTCCTTCGTAATGCTTCCCGTATAGTTGTGAGTGTGCTGTTCCTCCGGCAGCTTCGCAATGCTCTCTGTGTAGCTGCTGCTGCATCTGGTGCAGGTGTAGGTTCTGACTCCTTCCTCGGTTGTCGTCGGCTGCTTTGTTACGGTTGCTTTATAATCATGTCCCAATGCCGCCAGCTCTTTTCCGGTACTCAGAAGTTTATCGCAGTCCGTACAATAGGCATCTCCTGCGTATCCGGTCTGCGTGCAGGTCGCTTCCCGCTGATTCCGTATTTCAGTATGTGTGTGATCACATTCGCTTCTTGTAATCGTAATGCATACACTTTCTGTCTCGTAGTTGCCCTTGTCAGCTCCTGTATAAACCGCAGTCGCTGTTACTGCCACACCATCTGCAAGTGCCGTGTCCCTATCAGCCTCCTGCCAGTTCCATCCATCCGGAAGCGTAATATCGCCAACCTTCTTTGTGCTGTGCGCCGGAGCCATTGCAGTTTGCGGCATGTTCGGAGCTTTCGCTGCCTTGTTGACCGTAAGACTGATTTTCATATCAACAGCATTATAATTATCCTTGTCTGATGGTGTAAATGTTACATCATACTCTGTGTTGTGGTCAAGCTTTTTTGTAACACTTATGGCTAAAAAAATATTGCTTATCAATTTATGCTGCCGTCCTTGCTTCATATGGGGTTCGATAACCATTATAACTGTGTGGACGAACATGATTATAATCAACGTATGCAAATTCTTCTACCTTTTGAAACTATTCGAATGATACGATGTCTTGGGGTTCTTGCTATGGGTGCTCTGATACTAGTACAACATTTTTTGGGGATCACTCATTTGATGGAGAAACCTTTTACCCAAGGAATCCTTTTATAATGGTGAGGCTGCGTATTTGTTAAATCAGTCATCTGCTACATGGGGACAGAATTTATCTTCGGAAAATTCGCTCCCAAATCCCTGTGCATCTGACAAGTATAAGGTTTATAAGGGGTGTACCGGATATACCAATGATGCAAGCGAGGCACATCACAATGTCAAGAATGGCTTCTGTACCAATGCCGGATGTGATTATTATGAAAAACCACATTACAATGAAACAGATGGAGTCTACGAGATCAGTAATGCCGGACAACTATATGCCTACGCAGATAATGCACAGACAGTTTATACAAAGGGTGCAAGGCTTACAGCAGATATCGTAGTAAATGAAGGAACATTGATTCAGGAGGATGGTACTCCTGTTGCGAAGACGGATGACATTAGGATGTGGGACGAGGTGTTCAGAACATCTGGATATCCATACAATAACCAAAAGCTTGTATTTGATGGTAACAATCATTCTATCAGCGGACTGTATGCGAACGGAAGCGGACCGCAGGGTTTTGCGTTATATAATTATGGAACGATAAAGAATCTGCAGATTAAGAATTCGGTATTCATATCAACGGATGGCAACGCAGGAGGCATTGTTGCAGGTTTTCCTATTGGACCGGCTGACTATAAGGAGTGTTTGTTGGCGTTTTTACGGTTTGTTTTGGAATTTTGTCGACCGCGAGGGTCAAAAAAGAGAGGTGTTTTTGTTGCGCAGCAAGGTGCTTTTTGCAAACAGCCTTTGCTATTTTAACACCTGTGTCTTTCCTATGTATTTTCCCATCGTTTCACCTTGTCGTTAAGAAACGGCAGGGCGCCGTACCTATGGCAGAGCGTTATTTTGCATTTCTTCGAATTCTTTTTCCGGAAGATACATCGGGGTCACCTCCGGTATGGATTTATTTGTTCGCGAGAAACAAAAAACGGCCGCACTATGCTTTGTGGCATAGTACGACCGCTTGCGGACGCAGACAGAAAAACCGTCTTGTTATGACGGCTGTGTGCCTTATGTTTTGAAAGTGTACACGGTTGTTAGGGACATCTCCTTGTTTTCATAACTACCTCGCTGTATGGGGGATTCTTTGATTTTATTCTATCCGATGCAAGAGCAACTGTGAAGAGCGCATAAGTTTGATATACACAGTATACATTGCATTCGGTAAAAAATTTGTCGGGTTAGGTAGAATGGAGCAAATTTTGTCTGTTTCAGGCGCCGAATGCTTACACATGGCGGGATTAGGCCAAAAAAGCACAGCGAATGAATATCCGCTGTGCTTAAAAAGGATAGTTTATTTCTGCCGAGAACCTTGTTTAGATGACAAGGCTTCTACTTATCGGGATTGCTTGTTGTGATTTCATATTTGACTGTTATTACGGCATTGTCAGCCGGCAATTACACCTTCTCGAATTCCTTAATCGGCACAGCGATTTGAGTAATATAATCGGCACTGTTATCGCCTCGGTTGGGTGGTCCCTCTAAATAAACGGAGCGCAACCGTCCTGCGGGTTTAATGCCGTTTTTGCTCACATGTTCCATCAGCACCCGCATGGCCTCGGCAGTTCCTTCATACGGTCCGCGATAGTAGATGCACAAGGCGTGCGTTTCGTCAAATTCCATGCGCTCGACCCCGTCAAAGCTCTCGTCCACCGGAATACAGCACATCAAATCAAGAATACCCAGGTCATCCGTCATGCGCACGGTGAACATACGTGCCACCATGGACATTTTTCCGGTTCTGGCGGCGGCAATGTAGGTGTCCCGCAGTTTAATAGCTGCCTCGGCAACATCTTTACACCGATATTCCCGACAAAAGCACACCTGACGCGGCAGAACGGTTTTATGCACTGTGAAATCGCCTTGCTTTGCCGAACGCACCTGAAGCATCTGAATATTTCTGTCCAGCATTTTCCGCAGCTCATAAAGCTTATCTAAAAGCTTATCCATATTTTCGGTGTTGTAGTAATATTCCGCTACCTCCTTTAAGGAAAGACCGAGCGCCTGTAGCGAACGGATAGAGCGGATCTGCGTCATGTTGTCTGCCGAATAATAGCGAAAGCCGTTGGTTTCGTCCTTTACCGCCGGTGTCAGAAGTCCCATATTTTCGTATACAAGCAGTGCCTTGCGGGTGACTCCGAGTATTTTTGTAACTTCTCCGATTTGAAATAGGCTGTTATCGTGTTTTTTCATCATTATTTCACCAAATTTCTGTAAAAGTTATTGACTCGTCCCCTAAGGTACGATTTACAATATAATATATCGTAGAAGAAAGAATAATGCAAGTTCAATGCAAAAAGGAGAATACCGCTATGAAGAAAAGATTATTAAGTGTATTTCTATGCTTGTGCATGGTGTTTGGTTTAGTTCCGGCCACGGTGTGGGCGGAAACAACAAACGGACACACCCACTACCTTTGCGGGGGCAGCACCTGTAACGGCAGCGGTCACGGAAACGAAACCTACAAGACCACATTTGAAAAGGAGATTAAGCAGGAAGGCAACACGCTGAAAATAGGCGACAAATCCTGGGCACCGACAAAAGGCAGTAACGATACATTCTACATACTTCCTACTGGCACTTACTACCTCGGCAGTGACATTAGCCCGGAGTATACCATTAAGATTGAGAACAATGTCACCCTCTGTCTCAACGGGCACAAAATCACGGCCGCAGACGGAATGGATGCCATCTATATGACCGGCGGCAGCTTCACCCTCACCGACTGCAAGGGCGTCGGCACGATCACCCATGCAAGCAGCAAGACCGGCAGAGGCGTGTATGTGAGTTCCGGCACCTTCAATATGTACGGCGGCTCTATTACCGGCAACAAAGCCCAAGACGCCCAAGGCAGAGGCGGCGGCGTGTATGTGTACAGCGGCAGCGGCACCTTCAATATGTACGGCGGCAGCATCACCGGCAATCGTGCCACCGGCGATGGCGGCGGCGTGTATAAGAGCGGCAGCAATTCATCATTCAATATGTACGGCGGCAGCATTACCGGCAACACCGCCAACAGCTATGGCGGCGGCGTGTATGTGGACGGCGGCGGATTCACCATGTCCGGCGGCACCATCGGCGGCACGAAAACGGGTGAGACCAACACGGCCACCTATGGCGGCGGCGGCGTATATGCGAAGGCCAACTTCGAGATGACCGGCGGCAGCATCACCGGCAACGAAACCAACAGAGGCGGCGGCGTGTATGTGACCGGCAAAGGTAGCTTCACCATGTCCGCGTCCGCCGACGGCCAAAACATCCCTTCCATCACCGGCAATAATGCCACCGAAAACGGCGGCGGCGTGTATGTAGTCGGCAGCAGCACCTTCAAGATGACCGGCGGCAGCATCGGCGGCACGAATGAGAATGATGCCAACACCGCCTACAGAGGCGGCGGCGTGTGTGTGGACTGCGGCAAATTCACCATGTCCGCGTCCGCCGACGGCCAAAACATCCCCTCCATCACCGGCAATAATGCCACCGAAAACGGCGGCGGCGTGTGTGTTAGCAAAAACGGCAGCTTCGAGATGTCTGGCAGTTCCTGCATCACCAACAACAAAGCTACCTCCTACGGTGGCGGCGTGCATATAAGCTACGCCAGCGCCACTTTCACCATGAAGGGTGGCAGCATCACCGGCAACAATGCATACAAATCTGATTACATATCAACCTTCGGCGGCGGCGTGTGTGTGGGCAGCGGTATCTTCACCGTCAGCGGCGAGGTGACCGTCACCGACAATACCAAGGGCGGCACAAAGGGCGCAGACGGCAAGTTCACCGGCGACACGAAGAACAATGTCTATCTTCCCACCGGCAAGACCATCACCATTGGCACCGACAAATTGTCCGAGGGTGCGCAGCTCGGCGTGACTGTGAGCGGAGACTATGGCGATTACCCGTTCACCTCCGGCTGGAATGCCAATATGAGTGACAAAACCCCATCCGACTACTTCATCTCCGATACCGACGGATATGTGGCCAAGTTGAACGGCAGTGAACTGAAAATGGTTACCCATGTGCATAACTGGACTTACACCGCAAGCGGTGATACCATTACCGCAACCTGCAAAAATTGTTCGAATAATAACGGTAACGATTTCAGCGGCGGCAGCGTGACCATTCAGAAACCCGAAAAAACAAAATTTAACGATGGAAAAGATGAAAATGCGAAAGTAGAAAGTGTAGGCTGGTTCGGCAAAGCCCCATCCGTCGCGTATGCGGTCAAGGACGGCAATGCACTGTCGGCTGCCCCTGTGAATGCGGGCACATACACGGCCGGCATTACCCTTGGCAATGTCACTGTCAGTGTGACCTATATCATTGATAAGGCTACGCAGACGGCTCCTACCGGTCTGACAACCAAAGGGGATATTAAGAACAGCGGCACCGGCGAGATTAAGAACACCGCCGAGGACATGGAGTATAACATTTCTGCCAATGCCACCACCGGCTGGATCACTTGCGACAATGGTAGCACCAGGGTCGCCCCCGGTACCTACTATGTGCGCTACAAGGAAACCGACAACTACTTAGCAAGCGCCGTTTCTGCCGCGCTGACAGTCAAGGCGCACACACATTCCGGCGGCAATGCGACTTGCCAAAAAAAAGCGGTTTGTGATGGATGCGGGCAGGAATACGGTGAGCTTGGCAACCATAAGTTTACCGAAACGGTTAGCAAAATGTATCTTAAATCGGCTGCGACCTGCCAAAGCCCCGCAGTATATTACAAAAGCTGCCTTGTTTGTGATGAAAAATCCTCCGAGACATTTGAATACGGTGAGAAGGATTTTTCAAATCATATCGGCAATACATATTTAGTGGGACAAAAGGAAGCCACCTGCTACGCAGAAGGCTATACCGGCGATACTTATTGCTCTACCTGCAATCATGAGATAGAAAGAGGAACATCTATTGCGAAAAACGCTCATAACCCTGCGTCGGTTTGGACAACGGATGAAACCGATCACTGGAAAGAGTGTCAGACTGTCGGCTGCGGCAATATCATTGATAAAGCACATCATTCCGGTGGAGAAGCCACCTGTGTGAACAAGGCTATCTGCGAGGTATGCAAGATTGAGTACGGTGATGTAGACGCAACCAACCACAAACACACCGAAGTGCGTGGTGCAAAAGACGCCACTTGCTGCGAAAAGGGCTACACCGGCGACACCTACTGCACCGATTGCAATGCCTTGATTTCAAGCGGAGCTGAAATTCCTGCAACCGGTAATCATACCGATGTTGACGGCAAGTGGGAATCCGACGGCACAAATCATTGGCATACCTGTTATTTCGGCACAAAGTTTGATATTACGGCGCACAACGGCGGTGAGGCAACCTGCAAATCCCCGGCCGGATGCTCTGAATGCGGACATTCTTACGGACCGCTTGACGCAAACAATCATAAGGGCACAACATATCTAAAGAACCAAAAGGAAGCCACCTGCTTTGAGGAGGGCTATACCGGAGATACTTATTGCAGCGATTGTAATGAGAAAATCGCAGACGGACAGTCCATTGCGAAGAATGCTCATAATCCCGCATCTGTCTGGACTACCAATGAACACGATCATTGGAAGGAGTGTCAGACTGTCGGCTGCGGAAATGTTATAGACAAAGCGGCACACAGCGGTGGTGAGGCTACTTGTGTAAGTAAGGCAGTTTGTGAGGTTTGCAAGGCGCAGTACGGTGATGTAGACGCAACCAACCACAAGCACACCGAAATTCGGGATGCAAAGCCCGCTACCGATCAGGAAAAGGGCTACACCGGTGACACATGGTGTACCGATTGTAATAAGAAAATTGCAACCGGTTCGGAAATTGCCATGCTTGAGCATAAACTTACGTTAGTAGAGGCAAAGGATGCTACCGTAACGGAGCAAGGCAATATAAAGTATTATTATTGCGAAAACTGCGGTAAATATTTTGCGGATGTAGCCGGCACAAAAGAGATTTCTCTCAGCGAAGCCGTTATTAAAAAGCTTCCTCCTGAGATTATAGAAGGCAATAATGCTACCGTAAACAACGGAGAGAAGAAATCCTTGACATTCCGTTCCAATGCGGCATTTGCCGATTTCATTCGTGTAGAGCTTGACGGCAAAACTCTTGATGAAAAGGATTATACAAAGGCAGAAGGCAGCATTATAGTTACCTTGAATAACAATTTTGTTTCTACACTTTCCGTCGGTGAGCATACGCTCGGAATCGTTTCGGAAAGCGGAACGGCAACTGCAAAGTTCACGGTGAAAGCGTCCGAGATTCCGAACGAATCTCCCAAAACAGGAGATGACAACATGGTTGCCGTCTGGAGCTTTGCGGCGGTGCTCTTACTTGCTGTTCTCGGTTTCACTACCGTAGTATCAAAGAAAAAGCGAGCAAAATAAAAAGAATTGCGGCGGCAACGTAACTATACGCTGCCGCTGCAATTTTATATGGAGAGGGTTTTTATGGCAAAAGAATATTTATATAAAGCCTACGGCAGCAAGCTAGCTGCGCTGAATAAGCGGCGTAAAAAAAAGCGTAATACCATGAAGAAAGCAATGCTTTCGGCGGCGATAATAATCACTGTTGCGGCAGCTGTAATTTTAATTATTGCCCAATTCGGTAAAAAATCAAATGAATTGGTCGGCACATGGAGATATGATGAGCATACGCAATATGTTTTTGAAAAGGACGGTACAGGCAAATTACTTGCCGATGATGTGACATATTCTTATGCCTACACCGTCAAGGGTAAAAAGCTCATCCTCGATTTTACAGAGGATATTGTCCGCGATTGCGATTATACCTTTTCGGTAAACGGAACCGCCTTAACACTTATCGGCGGTACAGGAACCGATGGCGGTAGCTACAAACTTAACAAAGAGTAAATGAGCAAATAACCAAAGGAGCCTTCAAACGGAACAAACGGTCAAAAAAACAGCACAAGCGGTAAAAAAATAATTTGATTTAACTCTTTCACAGCAGAAAGAAAAAAGGCAGCGGCGGTGAATGTGATTTCGCCGTTGCCTTTTGATAACAAGCTGTTTGTTGCGGCTTAATGGAACATTACTGTTTTTCTTTTCTGCTGATATATCTTTTCAGTTGGGTAGTTCACTTTCTCCTTCCACCGTGACAGGTGGCACCTGTCACCGAATGGGCGCAGTTGCCCCTTGGCGGAAAAATTCCTTGAAAAACTGTTCTTTTGAAGGTTATGTAAAAGGAGCAAAGTATGCAGGGGGAATCGCCGCAGTCGGCCATAAAATAAGCAATTGTTATGTTACTGTTGACTATGTAGAATACAAATAATTTATAGAAGAGAGTTCCAGAACCCTGAAATGATTTTAAAATTGATAGGGTTTTGGAGCTTTTTTTCTGTATTATTTGCATTTTTGATTTTTATTTACGTAGACAAAGATAACTGACGGTGTTAATCTTCAAATAAAGATTGTTTTAATAACGGAGGAAAAAAATGGCTAAAAGTTGTTGTAACAAAGCATGTATTGTTCAGGGGGAAAAATATCGTTTTTCGGTGCTTACGCCGTTTATGATGAGAATGGAATATTCAGAGACTGGTGTGTTTGAAGATTTACAGACGCAGACTGTGCTTAACAGGGAATTTCCGGTACCGGAATATTCAGTGACACAAAGTGACGACCGCCTTGAGATAGAGACAGAAGCATTTCATATGATATACGATAAAAAGAAATTTAGTGAAGAAGGACTTTTTATAGATGTAAAATATGATTTTACCAATTACGGTGGAAGGTGGTATTTTGGTGCAAAGACGTATAGTTTTCCGCCTCGGGAGCATAATCTCAAAGGCACAATGAGAACTCTTGACAGGGCTGACGGGGAAGTTGAACTTGAATATGGGCTTATGGATAAGAGTGGAAGGACGTTTTTTGATGACAGCAAATCGTTTGTGTTTGATGAAGAAAATATGCCATCAAAAAGGAAACATGAAGAGATTGATGTTTATTATCTTGCATATGGGCGTGATTATTTTGCGTGTCTGCGTGATTTTTATAAATTATCGGGGGCGGTTCCGCTTCTTCCAAGATACGCTCTTGGAAACTGGTGGAGCAGGTATTGGAAATACAGTGAAGAAAGTTACATTGAGCTGCTGACGGAATTTGAAAAAAGAAATATACCATTTTCCGTTGCTGTTATGGATATGGACTGGCATATAGTCGATGTGCCGATGGAATCTGGCGGCGGATGGACAGGATATACATGGAATAATGATTTATTTCCGAATCCGGAAAGATTTTTGTCATGGCTGCATGAACATAATTATCATGTAACACTTAATGTCCATCCGGCATCAGGTATCCGGAATTTTGAAAAAATGTATAAAGATATGGCAGAGTATCTAGGAATTAATCCTGACAGTAAAAAAACTATAGAGTTTGATATGACTAACAAAGAGTTTGTTGAGGCGTATTTTAAGTTTGCACATCATCCACATGAAAATGCTGGAGTTGATTTCTGGTGGATAGACTGGCAGCAGGGCAACAACGGAGGAGCAAGCGGAATTGACCCATTATGGATGCTTAATTATTTTCATTTTAAAGATATGGAAAAAAGAGGCAGAAGAGGACTTATTCTTTCGAGGTATGGCGGACTTGGAAGCCATAGGTATCCGATAGGATTTTCTGGAGATACGATAGTTACATGGAAATCGCTTGAATTTCAGCCTTATTTTACAGCAACGGCATCAAATGTGGGATATACGTGGTGGAGTCATGATATAGGCGGTCATATGAACGGATATAAAGACAACGAGCTTGCATTAAGATGGTATCAGTTTGGTGTGTTTTCACCGATAAACAGGCTTCACAGCAGCTCTAATCCGTTCTGTGGAAAAGAACCATGGAATTATCCTGAGCCATACTGCAGTGATATGGAAAAGATTTTAAGATTCAGGCATGCACTTATTCCATATATGTACACACTTAATTACAGATGTCATTGCGAGCATATTCCTGTAATAATACCAATGTATTATTATTATCCATTTGAGGAGAAAGCATATAGTTATAAAAATCAATATTTTCTTGGTAGTGAAATGTTTGTGTGTCCTGTTACAACAAAGATTGATGAAGATTCACAAAAAAGCGGTGAGGAATGTTTTATACCAGCCGGAATATGGACAGATATATTTACCGGTGATGTATACAATGGCGGTAAAAATGGAAAAAGTCAGATTTTATGTAGAAATCTTCAAAGTATTCCTGTGCTTGGACGTGCAGGTGCAATAATACCGCTTGCTTCGGAATGTGGCAGTAATGATATTATTAATCCGAAAAAAGTTGATGTGGTTATATGTCCAGGTGCATCAAATACATTTGTTATGTACGAAGATTCTGGAGATGGATTTGACTACGAAAAAGGCGAATATGCTTTGACAGAGTTTGTGCTCGACTGGAATGAAGATAAGGCAAAAATAAGCATAGATGTAAGCGGTGACTTATCGGTAATTCCACGAAACAGAAAGTACCGTTTTATATTAAGAGGATTTGCACGTGGTATAAGATTTGAAAATGCAGATAATGCCAAATACGATATAAAAACAAATACATGGACAGTTACATGTAACTGTGATGGTGCGTCAGAGCTTGAAATATTTGCTGATAATGAAGAAAACAATCTTGTATACAACGGTGAAAATGTTAATGATAAAATATATGATTTTCTTCTGCAGGCACAGATGGATAATAATGACAAGAGAAGTATTTACAGATTATTTACATCCGGTGAGGACAAAAATGTTATTATATCAAACATTATGTCTATGAAACTTAATGATAAAGTTACAGCTGCAATTATAGAATATCTTTTGAGATAATGTATAATAATGCAAAAATAAAGTAAAATCTTATTTTTCTGTTGACATTAAAAAATGATATATTATAGTAAAAAAAGATTTGGATAAGAGTTATCCAACATGCAGACCACATGGTTATATTACATGTTAAGCCTTGCGGACGGGCGGGTCGGTTGCCGAGTGTGACAAGGGCAC
>ONZY01002307.1_pt1 | contig 11041 bp, 8 predicted proteins | sample 1671451 | NCBI WGS metagenome assembly ONZY01 (sample SAMN06348158, study PRJEB24527) | human gut metagenome | biome: human gut; feature: ankylosing spondylitis patient; material: feces | host: Homo sapiens | place: China | collected 2015-10 | reverse complement strand
GTGTGCTCTTCCGATCTAATTATAAAAAGACATTAAAGAGAAATCAGGAGAAGATAAATGAAGTTAAATGGTTCAGAGATAATTGTTGAATGCTTGAAAGAACAGGGCGTTGATACAATATTTGGATACCCTGGTGGAGCTATTCTTAATGTATATGATGCTCTTTATAAGCATTCAGATGAGATAACTCATATTCTTACATCACATGAGCAGGGTGCATCGCACGCTGCTGATGGATATGCTAGGGCAACAGGTAAGGTTGGTGTATGTTTTGCAACATCAGGTCCAGGAGCGACTAACCTTGTAACAGGTATTGCAACTGCATATATGGATTCAGTTCCTATGGTTGCAATTACATGTAATGTAACAGTTCCTCTTCTTGGAAGAGACAGCTTTCAGGAGATTGATATAGCGGGTGTTACAATGCCAATTACAAAGCACAGCTATATTGTTAAGAATGTAAAGGACCTTGCCAAGATATTAAGAAATGCTTTCAGAATTGCCAAGGAAGGAAGACCGGGTCCGGTATTAGTTGATGTTACTAAGGATGTAACAGCAGCAGAGTGTGAGTACTCACCAAGAGTTCCAAAGCCTGTAGACAGAATTACAGCAAGCATTAAGGAAGAAGATATTGACAAGGCTGTGGCACTTATTAAGAAAGCTAAGAAGCCATATGTATTCGTTGGTGGCGGAGCAGTTATATCAGAGGCATCTGATGAACTTAAGAAGTTTGTTGAGAAGGTTGATGCTCCGGTATGTGACTCACTTATGGGTAAGGGTGCATTTGACGGGTCTAATGAAAGATACACAGGAATGCTTGGTATGCATGGTACTAAGACATCTAACTACGGAGTTTCAGAGTGTGATCTTCTTATCGTGGTTGGTGCAAGATTCTCAGACCGTGTTACTGGAAATACTAAGAAATTTGCTAAGAATGCAAAGATTCTGCAGTTTGATGTTGATGCAGCTGAGATTAACAAGAATGTCAGGACAGATGCACATGTACTAGGAGATGCTAAAGAGATTCTTAAGAGAATCAATGATAAGTTAGATAATCAGGATCACTCAGACTGGATGGAACACATCAAGTCTTATAAGCTTGATTATCCTATGAGATATAACAGAGATATTCTTAACGGACCTCTTATCATGGAGAAGATATACGAGATTACAAATGGTGATGCAATTATTACAACAGATGTTGGACAGCATCAGATGTGGGCTGCACAGCATTATAAGTTCAAAGAGCCAAGAACACTTCTTACATCAGGCGGACTTGGAACTATGGGATATGGTCTTGGTGCATGTATAGGTGCCAAGGTTGGACGTAAGGATAAGACAGTTGTTAATATTGCAGGTGATGGCTGCTTCCGTATGAATATGAATGAAGTTGCAACAGCAACCAGATATAACATTCCTATTATTGAAGTTATATTTAATAACCATGTACTTGGTATGGTTAGACAGTGGCAGGATCTTTTCTATGGCAAGAGATATTCAGCTACAGTTCTTGATGATCAGGTAGATTTTGTTAAGGTTTCAGAAGGAATGGGAGCCAAGGCTTACAGTGTTGATACAATAGAGGAGTTTGAGAAAGCATTTAAAGAAGCAATCGAACTCAATATTCCATGTGTTATTGACTGTCATATTGACAGAGAAGACAAGGTATTCCCTATGGTTTCACCGGGGGCTGCAATCTCAGAGGCATTCGACAGAGAAGACCTTAATAACAAGAAATAATTCATATATTGACTTTAATGTGATAAAGGACTAAAATAGTTTTTAATAATTTATATTTTAGGAGGAAGAAAAGGTGAGTAGAGGTTATAACTTTAGCGCTGGTCCAGCTGTTTTACCAGAGGAAGTACTCAAAGAAGCAGCAGATGAAATGTTAGATTACCAGGGAAGCGGTCAGTCGGTAATGGAAATGAGCCACAGATCCAAGGTTTATGACAACATCATCAAAGAGGCAGAGAAGGATTTAAGAGACCTTCTTAACATCCCAGATAACTATAAGGTGTTATTTTTACAGGGTGGTGCATCGCAGTTCTTCGCTGAAGTGCCTATGAACCTTATGAAGAATAAGAAAGCAGGTTATATCCTTACAGGACAGTGGGCTAAGAAAGCATTTGCAGAAGCTAAGATATATGGAGAGGCTGTTGAGCTTGCTTCATCAGCAGACAAGACATTTTCATATATTCCAGACTGCTCAGATCTTGATATTCCAGAGGATCTTGACTATGTATATATCTGTGAGAACAACACAATTTACGGAACAAAGTATAAGACATTACCTAACACTAAGGGTCATATTCTTGTATCAGATGTTTCATCATGCTTCTTATCAGAGCCTATGGATGTAACTAAGTACGGCGTTGTATACGGCGGTGTCCAGAAGAACATCGGACCAGCAGGCGTTGTAATTGCTATTATCAGAGAAGACCTTATAACAGATGACGTTCTTCCAGGAACTCCTACAATGCTTAAGTGGAAGACACAGGCAGATGCAGATTCTCTTTATAATACACCACCATGCTACAATATCTATATCTGTGGCAAGGTGTTCAAGTGGATTAAGAAAATGGGTGGACTTTCAGCAATGAAGGAACACAATGAGAAGAAGGCTAAGATTCTTTATGATTTCCTTGATGAGAGCAAGTTATTCATGGGAACAGTTGTTAAGGAAGACCGTTCACTTATGAATGTACCTTTTGTATGCAACATTGAAGATAAAGAAGCTAAGGATGCTATGGAAGCTAAGTTCATTAAGGAAGCTGCAGCTGCAGGATTTGTTAACCTTAAGGGACACAGAACAGTTGGCGGTATGAGAGCATCTATCTACAATGCTATGCCAATCGAAGGTGTAGAGAAGCTTGTTGAATTCATGAAGAAGTTCGAGAAGGAGAATGCATAATGATTAATGTTAATTGTCTTAATAATATAGCGGCATGTGGTTTGAAGCTTTTTTCTGATGAGTATAATACAGAAAGCTCATTTGAAGATGCACAGGCTGTACTTGTAAGAAGTGCCAAGATGCATGATATGGAGCTTAGTGATAATCTTCTTGCAATTGCAAGAGCAGGCGCAGGCACAAACAACATTCCGAAGGATAAGTGCAGTGAGCAGGGCATTGTTGTTTTCAATACCCCGGGCGCTAACGCAAACGCTGTTAAGGAGCTTGTTATCGCAGGACTTCTTCTTTCAAACCGTAAGATTATTGAGGGTTATGAATGGGCAAAGACTCTCAAGGGCAACGGTGCAGCTGTCGGTAAGATGGTTGAAAAGGGCAAAAGTCAGTTCGTCGGTCCCGAAATCAAGGGCAAGACACTCGGTGTTATCGGTCTTGGAGCAATTGGACAGTTAGTTGCCAATGCAGCTATAGCACTTGGAATGGAAGTATACGGATATGACCCATATGTTTCAGTTAAGGCTGCATGGAATCTTTCAAGTGAAGTTAAGTACATATCTGATGTTAAGGATATCTATAAGGAATGTAACTATATTACAGTTCATGTTCCTGCACTTGACAGCACTAAGGGAATGATTAATAAGGAAGCATTTGACCTTATGCAGGATGGAACAGTAATTATCAACTGTGCAAGAGATGTACTTGTTGATGAAGCTGCTATCGGCGAGGCACTTAAGTCTGGAAGAGTTAAGACTTATGTTTCAGATTTCCCTAACCCAACAACAGCTAAGATGGAAGGTGCAATCGTTCTTCCACATCTTGGAGCTTCAACAGCAGAAGCTGAAGATAACTGTGCTGTTATGGCGGTTAATGAGCTTAGAAACTTTATTGAGAATGGTAATATCATTAATTCAGTTAATTATCCTAACTGTGATTGCGGCGTATGCGCAACAGAGGGAAGAATTACTGTATGCCATAAGAACGTACCAGCGGTTATCAGTAAGATAACAACAGTTCTTGGTGCAGCAGGAATCAATATCGCATCTATGGCTAACCAGTCAAGAGGCGATTATGCATATTCTCTCTTAGATATTGAAGCATCTGCACCAGAGGCAGTAGTTGAAGAACTTTCAGCAATTGAAGGTGTTATCAAGGTAAGAGTTATTAAGTAATCATATGTAATGAGAATAATATCAAAGACCAGTCATTTGTTGTAACATTTGGCTGGTCTTTCTTGTATTAAGGTTGTCTGAATGTTAAAATGTATCTAATATATGAAAGTATATTACTTAAGTTAAATAGTGCGGATGGAGGTTAGTATGGCAGTAATAAGACCATTTGAATGTGTCAGACCGGCTGAGAAAGTGGCAGACAGAGTAGCAGCTCTTCCTTATGATGTGTATGATTCAAAGGAAGCAAGAGCAGAGGTGGAAAGAGAACCATTATCATTTCTTAAGATTGACAGGGCAGAGACCCAGTTTGATGAATCAGTTGATATGTATAGTGAGCAGGTATATAAGAAAGCCCATGATATGCTTATGGAAGCTATAGATGATGGAACATTTATAACAGATAAGGACAAGGCATATTATGTGTATGAGCTTACAATGGATGGAAGGACACAGACAGGAATTGTAGCATGTGCTTCTATTGATGATTATCTTAACAATGTTATTAAGAAGCATGAGAACACAAGAGCTGATAAGGAATTAGACAGAATTAACCATGTTGATACATGCAGTGCCCAGACTGGTCCTATATTCCTGGCATACAGAGCTAATGCAGTAATAAGTGCAGAGGTTGCCAAAGCTAAGCAGGAAAAGCCTGTATACAGTTTTACAGCGGTTGATGGAATAAGACATCAGGTATGGAAAATAAGCAGTAAAGAATCTGTAGAGACAATAGAGAACGCATTTGCAGGAATTAACCGGATATATATTGCGGACGGACACCACAGGGCAGCTTCTGCTGTAAAGGTAGGTTTACGCAGAAGAGAAGCTAATCCGGGATATACAGGCAATGAAGAGTTCAATTATTTCCTGTCAGTATTATTCCCAGACGAAGAACTTATGATAATGCCATATAACAGAGTTGTAAAGGACCTGAATGGTTTAAGTGAAGAAGAGTTCATGGCAAAGATTAAAGATAAATTCACTGTAAGCGAGAGCAGCACACAGGTTGCACCTTCTAAGAAAGGTGAATTCGGAATGTATCTTGGCAAAAAATGGTACACACTCACAGCCAAAGAAGAAATCTTAAGCAGCGACCCGGTAGACGGCTTAGATGTAGCAGTACTCCAGAACAACGTCTTAGAGCCACTCTTAGGAATCCACGACCCTAAGACAGATAAGAGAATAGACTTCGTAGGCGGAATCCGCGGTTTAGGCGAGCTTGAGAGAAGATGTGATGAGGATTGCGTTCTTGCTTTTTCAATGTATGCAACATCAATAGGCGAATTATTCGCAGTAGCAGACGCAGGACTATTAATGCCACCTAAATCAACATGGTTTGAGCCTAAACTTAGAAGCGGACTTTTCATACATAGATTCTAAGTGGATTTTATGTATTTTCGGTGTAGATGTGCTGAAGGGTGATGTGTGTATATTTTCGTGCATGGTCTCATGATTCCTGCGCTTAGTGGGAGTAAATGCCGTTATCTGCAAAGTTTTTTACTGTGAACGAAAGCAAACGCGCTTCGCTTGAACGAGCTTTCATTCACAGCGCTTATGCATCTAACGGCATTAACTCCCACACAGCTCGTCATAAATCGACCACACACGAAAATATACGCACATCACCACCACTACACTACAGACATAATATACAGAATAATTCAGTTAGGAGGAGAAAATAATGTTACACGAAACATTTACTATAGAATTACCATATGAGGAGCTGGGGATAAAGCAGCAGGGCAGTGCCACAATAACAACTTATATCAAGGATGTGTTCCCTAAGGATCAGGATCCGTTTAAGAGACCTCTTATTGTTATCTGTCCGGGTGGCGGATATAATCATCATTCTCCAAGAGAATGAGAAGCTATAGCTATTAAGATGCTTGATATGGGGTATAATGCTGTTGTATTGAGATACAGTCTTGCACCTGTTACGTATCCTGCACAGCTTTTTGAGGCAGCCTATACAATGAAGTATGTAAGAGATAATGCAGCAGAGTGGGATGTTGATCCTGACAAAATCATTATCGCAGGGTTTTCAGCAGGAGGTCATGTTGCCGGACTTCTCGGAACCGGATGGAATTCAAAAATACTTGATTATCTTCTGGAAAATGTACTTCACTGCAGTCATGAGTATGTTAAGCCTGATGGCATGCTGTTAGGTTATCCTGTAATTACATCAGGAATTGATGCACACAGGGCATCATTTGAGAGAAGTCTTGGGGAAAAATATGATGAGTTTATAGATGAAGTGTCTATAGAAAAGAGAGTGGATAAGGACACACCACCTGCATTCATATGGCATACATGTGAAGATAAGACAGTTCCGCTTGAAAATTCATTACTTATGGTAGAGGCGTTAAGAAAACAGGAGATTCCGTTTGATTATCATGTATATGCTAAAGGTACTCATGGTCTTGGACTTGGCACACGAGAGACTGCGACTAAGAATATGGGACATTATGAACCACAGGTGTCATCATGGACGGAATGCTTTAAACAGTGGATGGGGGTAATGTATGAATAAAAACTTATACGGTCTGATGAACTGGCCGGAGATAGAGGGGATTGTATATGCAGAGTGTGACAAGCCAAAGGAGTTGCTTGGGGCACATGTTACCGGTAAGGGACTGCTTATACAGATAATGCGTCCTGATGCAGTGGCAGTTAAGCTGCATATAGATGGCAGAAAAACTGCTGTTAATATGGAAAAGGTTGATGAATCCGGATTCTTTGCAGCACTTGTTTCATCTAAGAAAAAGCTTTCATACACTTATTCAGTGGAGAAGGTTAATGGAGAGGTCACAGAATATACGGACCCATATGCATTTGCAAATGTTACGAAACCGGAAGATTACAAAGCATTTCTTGCAGGAGAAGAGAAAAATGCAGCACATATATTCGGCGCTCATGAAAGAACTGTCAATGGCGTGAAGGGAGTGCTTTTTAATGTATGGGCACCTAAGGCACTCAGCGTAAGTGTCGTAGGAGAGTTTAACAAATACGACGGCAGAGTCCACTTAATGGAAAGAATTGAGGATACAGGAGTATTTGAACTGTTTATTCCGGGACTGGCAGCCGGATGCGGATATATGTATGAAATTAAGAGACAGGGTAAGGGAACTACAAGAAAGTTAGACCCTGTATCAAGACAGATATCATCAGTTCCAATTACTGCATCAGTGGTAAGTGATGAGAACATGCCTGATTCATATGCATGGAACGATGGGCTATGGATGATAAAGAGAAAGAAAGAAGCAGGAAAGAAGAAGCCTGTAACAGTATATGAGGTGTCACTTACTGACTGGCTGAAAGAAAAAAGTGCAGATGAGCTTGTGGATTTTGTAAAGCAGGAGGGATATACACATGTATGTTTCCTTCCGGTTGCGGAGTATCTTAATGAGGAGATGAATGGATATTCAACATTGGGATATTTTACGGTAACACACCGAATAGGCGGCAGTGATGCATTTAAAAAGCTGGTTGATGACTGCCATAACGCTGGAATTGGCGTAATAATTGACTGGAATGGTGCTTACTTTGGTACAGAAGTTAAGGGATTGTATGATTTTGACGGGGCAGATGCTTACGGATATCTTAAGCCATCACTAGAGAAGCATCCTGAGTGGGATGTTGTCACATTTGACTATAAGAAAGGTGCTGTAAGAAGTTTTCTTTTATCAAGCGTATTAATGTGGCTTAATGATTACCATATTGACGGTATCAGAATTGACGGTGTTGCTTCAATGCTTTACCTCGATTACGGTAAGCAGCCGGGTACATGGACACCTAACATGTATGGCGGCAATGAGAATCTTGACGCAATCGAATTTCTTAAGACTATGAACAAATATATTGCTAAACGTGGCGATGGCTGTTTTACAATAGCAGAAGAATCAAGCGGCTGGTTTGGAGTTACTGCGGCAGATAATGATGACCCTCTTATGTTTACTTATAAGCAGAATAACTGCTGGACTAAGGATTTTCTTGAATTCATGGGAACTGACCCGCTGTTCAGAAAAGGTGAGTATGACAAGCTGACATATGGAATGCTCTATAATTACGGAGAGGATTTCATGCTCTCGCTCAATCATGATGATTTCAGGGAGAAAGCATTTGTGGATATGGTGTCAGGCAGTGATGAGAAGGCACATTTGTCAGATATCAGGGCTGCACTTGGATTCATGTATGCACATCCGGGAAGCAAGATGTTTGCAGCAGGACAGGATGCAGGACTTGAGAAATTCATGTCGGAGCTTAATAAGTTCTATGCGAAAAATGCGGCTCTATATGAGCTTGACAATGACCCTGATGGATTTATGTGGCTCGAGAATTCTAATCCGGAAGAGACTGTTATTGCAATGCAGAGAGCTGACAGCAAGGGTGATAAGCTTGTGATTGCTGTGAATTTTACTCCTGTTAGGAGGGAAAACTACAGACTTCATGTTGATGTGCGTGGAAAGTATAAGGAAGTATTTAACAGTGAGTGGAAGAAGTTCGGTGGAGACGAGAAGGTTAATGGACAGATTATCAAATCAGATAATGATGGTGATGATATGGAATATATTGATATTACACTTCCCGGACTTTCATTCGTTATATATAACAGTGAACCGTATACACAGCTTGAACTCGAGGAGATTGCTGTATTAAAGAGGGCTGCAATTGCAAAGAAGGAAGCCATGAGAAAGGCAGCAGAGGCTGAAATGCTTGAACTTGCTGCAGCAGAGGAAGCAAAGCGGGCGGTTGAAGCAAGAAAACAGGCAGAGAAAGCCTGCATGGAAGCACTTCAGGCTAAGGAAGAAGCTGTAAGAAAAGCAGAAGAAGCAGCGCGTGCAAGTGAAGAGATTGATATAGAGACTAAGAAGAAGTTAGAACAGCTTAAAAAGAAGATGAAATAATACAAAGGGGGATCAGCTATGGGATTCATAGGACTTGTGGCAGATGCAGCCACAACAATCCAGCAGGAAACAGATGAAATAACCAGATTCTTTTCTATTGCCCATGTCAAGCAGCTTCTCAATGATTTAGGAAACTGGTCGGTTTCACTTATTGGTAAAATTGTTATTGCTGTCTTAATATGGTTTATTGGCAAGAAGATAATCAGAGTGCTTGATAAGCTTGTAAAGAAGATGCTGGACAGAAGCACGCTGGATAAAGGTGTTGTTAATTTTGTGGTATCAGTGCTTAAGTTTGTAATGTATGCAATACTTATCATGATAGTTGTGGATAAGCTGGGATTTCAGACGACATCACTGCTCACACTTTTTGGTTCTGCAGCACTTGCAATTGGTATGTCCCTGCAGGGAAGCCTTTCGAACTTTGCAGGAGGAATTCTTATTCTTATATTCAAGCCTTTTAAGGTTGGTGATTATATTATAGTCGGAACTAATGAAGGAACTGTAAAGTCTATAGAGATTCTTTACACAAGGCTTGTTACTATTGATAATAAAGTAGTAATGCTCCCGAACGGTTCACTTTCTAATTCAAGCATTGTTAACGTAGGCGCAGAGAATACAAGAAGAATTGATATCCAGATAGGAATTGGCTATTCATCAGATATTCCTAAAGCCAAGAAGCTTCTTGAACAGGTTATTAACAGCGAGAAGGGAATACTTAAGGACAAGGATATTCTGGTTGTTGTCAAGAGCCTTGATGAAAGCTGTGTAACACTTGAAACAAGAGCCTGGGTTAATACAGCAGACTACTGGAATGTAAGATTTAACCTGCTTGAAAGATATAAGAATATATTTGATGAGAATGGAATTGAGATTCCGTTCAACCAGCTTGATGTACATATGAAGTAGTTTTTTTGAAGGATGCCGCGAAAGTGGCATCCTTTTTTGACTTTGACTGCATATTGGACTGCAGTAATTGCTTGGTAATCTGCTAAAACCTACTAGATATTAAGAAAACTGGAATTTAGTAGGCTTATTTTTAGAACTTTTAACATGAGAAATTGTCAAAGACCCACTAAAACATTTCATACCAGTGATTTAGTGGGTGTTTTTGACGTTAGAAGAAAGAAAAACAAATGATTAGATTCAGCTAACCGGAGCTAGAAACCTACTAAATTATAAAGTTATAAGCCATTAGTAGGTCTTAGATGATATATGGATGTTATCAGATGCTTTTGTAAACCTACTATTCTGCAACAAAGTAATGTTTGTGTGGGTTTTTCACAAAACTACATTGATTTTACTTACTTTTTACATAGTTTGGTCACATTTTCCAATTAATATCTTACTTGTAAGAACAAAAGAGACAGAAAGGAGTGCCTGATATGGCAATTGAAGTTTTTAACCGTTATGAGAAGAAATACATTATAGATGAAGATACTTTTCATAAGCTGACTTACAAGATATCTGATTATATGAATCCGGATGCGTATAACAGAAATGGTGAGGCTTACAGAATCAGCAACATATATTATGATACTGAGAATGACCAGCTTATAAGAGCTTCTATTGAGAAACCGGTATACAAAGAAAAGTTAAGACTGAGAGCTTATGGGACGCCAGAGCTTACAGATAATGTCTTTGTAGAGATTAAGAAGAAGTACGATGGTATTGTCAATAAAAGAAGAACTTCAATGACGCTTCAGGAGGCATATTATTTTCTTGATGACGACATATGTCCAGATAGCCATGAAGGAAGAATAAACAGGCAGGTGCTTAAGGAGATTGATTACTTCAAGAATTTCTATCATTTGCAGCCTAAAGTTTATCTTTCATATGACAGATTCGCGTACTTTGAGAAAGATGATGGCGATTTCAGGATTACATTTGATAAAAATATTACGACCAGAAGGGAAGATATAAGACTTGAGCATGGAAGCTATGGAAAGAAGCTTTTGCCGGATGGTAAGTATTTAATGGAAGTTAAGATAAGCGGCGCTGTTCCGCTGTGGTTTACTAAGATAATATCAGGACTTAATGTTTACCCGGTATCGTTTTCT
>ONZY01002282.1_pt1 | contig 11206 bp, 9 predicted proteins | sample 1671451 | NCBI WGS metagenome assembly ONZY01 (sample SAMN06348158, study PRJEB24527) | human gut metagenome | biome: human gut; feature: ankylosing spondylitis patient; material: feces | host: Homo sapiens | place: China | collected 2015-10 | reverse complement strand
AGCGACACCTGCAGCATGTGCGGCAAGTTCTGCGCCGTGCGCAGCATGAACAAGGCGCTGGCCGGTGAGTACATCGACATTCTGTAAAAATCTTCTGTTTTGCGCGCAGCAGCGTGCATCTTCCTCCGCCGCCCGGGATGACCGCCGGGCGGCTTTTGTTGTAATACGGCGAAAAATATGTTACAATAAATCAATTTGTTATGACAGGGGTGTGGGAAATTGGAAATGACCGTTCTGGGGAATCTTGATCCTACTCCGCTTACCGCATTTTTCGGGCAGCTGCAAACGACTGAAGTGATCGTTACGGACGAGCGCATTGCACACATCAAAGAGCGCCATCCGGAGGATCTTCTTCTGTTTGAGCAATATGGACGGGAGGCTGTGCTTTCTCCTGATTTGATCATTCGGGACAGCAAGCATATTGGAACAGTTTTTGCCGTGAAAAAACTGCCGGATACGAACCTGAATGTTGTTGTAAGGCTTGTGCTGGAAACCGATGAAGCGGGATTTAAGAATTCTGTCATGACATTTTACAGGCTCCGCGAACGTAACTTGAAAAAACTTCTGGAGAAGAACCAGCTGCTTTACACGCGGGAATAAATTTGCTATAATATGGGTAGGATAAGGTAGCGTTTGAAGTAGAGAATGTGCTGCTACACGCCCCTTGGGCCAAAAGAAATGCGGGAAAGGGCACACCCGCCAAATGCTACTCGATGGGGAACGGTTCAAATGCCGTTCCCCGTTCCTGTTTTAAGAGGTCCCTTACGGATCTCTTTTTTATTATCGATTATTTCTATCAATTTTTTAGAATTTACAATTCTTCTGTACTGTACTATAATAAAGTCAACAACTTCATTCACCCAAAGTACAGGAGGAATCTGTCTTGCTGGTAAATCTTATCGAATCCGTCTATCGCCTGCTGTGGGGCGATCTATTCACCATCCCGCTGGGCGGCGGCATCGGCATTTCCTTCATGGTGGTGCTGCTGTTCACGGCGGGCATCTGGTTCACCTGCCGCACCCGTCTTTTGCCGGTGCGGCTGTTCCGGGATATGATCGCCGCTGTGTGCGAGAAAAAGCAAGGCAGGGACGGCCTTTCCTCCTTCCAGACGCTGGTCATTTCCACCGCCACCCGCGTGGGCATGGGCAATCTGGTGGGCGTGGTGGCCGCTGTTTCTGCAGGCGGTGCCGGTGCGGTGTTCTGGATGTGGGTCACTGCCATTTTGGGTGCGTCCACCTCCTTTATCGAATCCACCCTTGCCCAGAAATACCGCCAGCCCGACCCGCTGTACGGCGGCTGGCGCGGCGGCCCGGCCTACTATCTGCATGTGCTGGCGGAGCGCAGGCGCGGCAAAAAGCTCAAACGCTCTGTGGTAGCGGCGCTGTTTGCGGTGTCTGGTCTCATCTGCTGGTGCGGCATCAGTCAGGTAATCTCTAACTCGGTCAGTTCCGCGTTTGAAAATGCGTTCCATATTCCGCCGCTTACTACCACACTGGTGCTCACGGCCATTGCGGCGGTGATCGTGCTGCGCAAGAATGCCACCGTGAAAAGTCTGGACGTGATGGTGCCCATCATGGCGGTGTGCTATTTTGTCATCACCGTGGGCATCGTGCTGTTCAACCTGCCCAAGCTCCCGGCGGTGTTCGGGCGCATCTTTGCGGAAGCGTTCGGTCTGCGGCAGGCAGTGGCCGGCGGCTTTGGTGCTGTGCTGATGAACGGTGTCAAGCGCGGCCTGTTCTCCAACGAAGCGGGCAGCGGTTCGGCACCCTGTGCAGCTGCCGCCGCAGAGTGCGACGACCCGGTCAAGATGGGCTTTGTGCAGGCACTGGGCGTGCTGATCGATACGGTGGTGATCTGCAGCTGCACGGCTTTTTTGATGCTGCTGGTGCCGCAGGAGATCACGGAAGGACTTGCGGGCATGGACCTTTTGCAGACTGCCCTGCAGTACCATCTGGGCGGCTTTGGTGTCGTGTTCATTGCGGCCACGCTGGCGCTGTTCAGCTTTTCCACCTTTCTGGGCGTTTTGTACTATGCCCGCGGCAATGTGGCCTATCTGTGCGGCGACAACTGGTGGAGCCAGACCGTGTATAAGCTGATCGCGCTGGCCATGCTGGTGATCGGCGGTATGCAGGCCTACACGGTGGTGTGGGATCTGGGCGACGTGGGCATTGGCCTGATGACCATTTTCAACATGATAGCCTTGGTGCCCATGGCAAAGGAAGCGCTTGCCGCCCTGAACGACTACGAAAAACGCAAAAAACTGCAGTAAATAGCAAAGGCCCGGCTCCCTGTAACATGGGAACCGGGCCTTTCAGGTTATTTTATTGCAGATCAGATTTGTTTAAAAGCAGTCCGGCTGCCAGTCCCACCGCTGCAGGCAGCACCCAGCCAAAGCCCATGCTGCCCAGCGGCAGAGCGTTGGCGGCGGCAGATACTGCCCCCAGCGGCAGCGCAGCGGCGATGCTCTGCAGGGCGGTCAGGCCCATGCACAGCGGATACACCGCCCGGTGCTTTTCAAGGCCCGGCATAAAGGAAAGCAGGATCAGCACGATGGCTGCGGGATAAATGGCGTTCAGCACCGGAGTGGACAGCCGGATGATGGCAGCAAGGCCGAGGTTCGATACCAGCATACTGGCCACAGCAAAAAAAGCTGCGATGGCAGGGTAGGGGATGCGGGGCAGCAGCTGATGAAAATACTGACCCACGCAGGCGATCAGGCCCACGCAGGTGTTGAAGCATGCGATCACAAAAATGGCCGCAATGAGCACAAGGCCCGCCCGGCCGAACAGCTGCTGTGCCAGAGCGGTGAGCACCTCGGCACCGGTGGCAAGGCCCGGATACACCGTGCCGGTCTCGGCCCCGGCGTGGCCCAGCATGGCGTAGACCACCAGCATCAGCCCGCCTGCAATAAAACCGGCCCGGATGGTGCCGCCTTCCACGGCACGGCTTTCTGTGACACCCCGGGCGCGGATGTTCAGGGCAATGACCGCGCCAAAATTCAGCCCGGCCAGCGTGTCCATGGTCTGGTAGCCGTACAGGATGCCCTGCACAGCGGGCAGGGCTGCGTACTCTGCGCTGGGTGTGCCGTAGTGTGCCGCCAGCGGATGGATGAGACACCCGGCAAACAGCACCACGATGAGCACGATCAGGCAGGGGCAGAGGATGCGGCCCAGCCAGTCGGTAAGCTTTTCCGGCCGCAGCGCCACCAGAAAGGCCGCTGCAAAAAACAGCACCGAGTAGGCCAGCTGCAGCCCGGTACCGCCGCCCACCAACGGCACCAGCATCTGGAACGAGGTGCTTGCCGTGCGGGGAATGGCAAGGCAGGGGCCGATGGAAAGATACACCAGAATGGCGAACACCATGGCGAACACCGGATGCACCCGGCCGGCAAGCTTATCCAGACCGCCTGCCCGTGCCACAGCCACCACGCCCGCAATGGGCAGGCCGACGGCGCTGACGGCAAGGCCCGCAAAGGCAGGCCAGAGGCTGGTACCGGCCTGTGCGCCCAGATGCGGCGGGAAGATCAGATTGCCTGCACCAAAAAACATGGAAAACAGTGTAAAGCCGACCAGAAGCAGATTTTTGCCGGAAAGCTTCTGCATAGGACAGACACCTCATTTCTTTCCTGCATCAAAGATGACAGAGATTTATACAGTTCAGTTTATCGTTTTATGCATTTCATGTCAAGAAAGAAAAACATGAAGAAAAGTAATGGCAGGCATGATAAGCTCTTATGTATCATGATGCACGGGTCATTGGCGTTTGGAAAGAGATATGGTATTATAATGTATAATGTAGAACTGAGCAGGCCATCAGGGCGCTTTCTCCGCGAAATTCGGGGCTTCCAGCTCCCGCCCTGTTGCCTTATGGCAACAGGGTCCTATCCTCGGATCATTCGCTGAAGAAACACCCTGCCGTCCTGCATTTATTTGTAATCAGGAGCAGGTAAGTTTATGAAGCAACATAAACAATTTTTTCAGCGGCTGGGCGCTGCGGCCTTCTGGCTGGCGGTGTGGCAGTGCGCCGCCATGGCGGTGGGACAGGAGGTGTTCCTTGTTTCGCCGGTGCAGGCGGTGCGCACTCTTTTGCAGCTTTTGCCGCAGGCAGAGTTCTGGCAGCGGGTGGGTTTCAGCTCCGGGCGCATTCTGCTGGGTTTTGGGCTGGGCGTGGCCGTAAGCATCGTGCTGGCTGTGGCCGCACAGGCGTGGCACACGGCAGATGTGCTGCTTGCTCCGGTGCTGCAGCTGGTCAAAGCCACGCCGGTGGCAAGCTTTATCATTCTGGCGCTGGTGTGGGTGCGGGGGGCATCGCTTTCGGTGCTCATCAGCTTTTTAATGGTGCTGCCCGTGCTGTACGGTGCGGTGCGCACCGGCATCCAGAGCGCAGACCCACAGCTGTTGGAGATGACGAAGGTGTTTCGCCTTCCGCTGGGCCGACGGCTGCGGGCGGTGTGGCTGCCTGCGGTGCTGCCGGCCTTCCGGCAGGGATGCAGCGTGGCCCTTGGCATCTGCTGGAAGAGCGGCGTTGCCGCTGAGGTGATCGGACTGCCCAATGGCAGCATCGGCGATGCACTCTACCGGGCCAAGATCACCCTTTCCACCGGGGAGCTGTTCGCATGGACGTTTGTGATCATCCTGCTCAGCGCCGGGTTTGAAAAGCTGTTCCTGCTGCTTCTGGACTGCGTGACCCGCGCCGTGACCGGGGAGGTGCCGCAATGCTGACCATCGAGCATCTGACAAAACAGTTCGGGGAGAAAACGCTTTTCCGGGATCTCTGCCTCACGGTGGAAGGCCCGGCGGTGCTGTGGGCACCCAGTGGCTGGGGCAAGACCACATTGCTGCGCATCCTCATGGGGCTGGAAGAACCCACTTCTGGCATAGTACAGGGCGTTGGCCGGATGGCAGCAGTGTTTCAGGAAGACCGGCTCTGCCCGCAGCTGACAGCTGTGCAGAACGTGACGCTGGTATTGCCCGGCAGTGCAGAACAATACAAAGAGCAAATCATAAAAGATTTTCAACAGTTTGGCATGGATGCTGCCGCACTGGCCCTGCCTGCCGCACGGCTTTCCGGCGGACAGAAGCGCCGCACGGCTCTGCTGCGGGCTTTGTGGGCCGCCAGCGATACGCTGCTGTTAGACGAACCCTTTACCGGCATGGACCCGGACACCCTTGCCGCTGCTGCGGCTCTGCTGCGGGAGCGCTGCGGAGAAAAGCCTGTCTTGCTGGCTACCCACGACCGCGAAGCCATCCGCCTTCTGGGCTGGCCGGTGGTTGAGCTGGAAGATGCCTGAGCCTGCATCTATCCTATAGAATGAAAAATCGGAAAGACCAGAACGGCCTTTCCGATTTTTTGCTGCTTGGAATATTTTACTGAAAAATACGCAGGGGATACGGAAAACTGCATCAGTTCAGCAGCTTTGCCGGGTCAAGGTACTGCTCACCCTGCAGTACTTCCAGATGGATATGCGTCTCCTCGGCGCATTCGTTGGGAATGCTGCCTGCACGGCCAAGTATCTGGCCCACACTCACTTCATCGCCGGTCTGCACCGTGGGGTCGGCAGTGCCGCACACCCGCCAGATGCGCCCGGCACTGTCCTCGATGCACACCACACTGCCCCAGCGGCTATCGGTGTCCACGGCGGTCACCTTACCGGCGGCGGGAGCACACACCTGTGCATCCTGCGCACAGGCGTAGTCCACACCGTTGTGGGTGCGCCAGTCGCCAAGGGTGCTGCTGTACACCAGCTCATCGCCGCTGTAGACGTTCAAGACCCTGCCCGAGACGGGCTGCGTGGAGGCAGGCGCAGCTGAACTGCTGGCAGGCGAGGATGCGCCCTGCAGTGCGGAGGGTTCGTGCACCAAACCAGAGCCAGACTGCGCCCCAGAAGAGGACGCAGAGGATGCGGGCTTGGGTACATTTGCCGCAGATTCTGCGGCGTCGGTCACGGGCTGCTGCCATACATCGTCCTCCTGTGGGTCAAGGGTGAGCTGCGGCTCCGGTGCAGGTTCTTCCTGCGGGGTCGTTAGGTCGTCGTAGCTCTTTTTCAGTTCATCCCGCACGGTGCGCACTGCCCACACGCCCGCCGCTGCGGCTGCGACGAGACAGGCCAGCAGTGCCAGTGTAAAGCCCCTGCTGCGCAAAAACTTTTTGATCTGCTCCATTGTCGTTACTCCCATCTGCTGCATTGTGTACGCATTGCTTCTGGGCTTAGTGTGGGACAGCAGGGCAGGTTTTATGCATTCTTTTATTTAAATGCCCTCCGCGTTGCTCTGGGCATATTTAGAGGAAATGATATTTTGTAATATAGCAGCCTAGCCAGACCTGCGGGTCTGGCTGGGCTGCACTTTCAGGGGAAGGGCCGCAGCCGGAAAATGCATCTTCCCTCTGTGGCCTTCTGTGTTGATGCCCAGAGCGAAGCGGAGGATATTCTAAATGATATTACCAAACAAAAAGGCCCTCCCTTTTCGGGAGAGCCCTTGCAGACCAAAAATCAGTTGCGGCGGCGGCTGTTCATGCCCAACAGGCGTACAACATACAGGAAGATGTTGATGAAGTCCAGATACAACGTCAGTGCGCCGTAGATGGAAGCCTTCTCGGCCAGCTCGCCGTCATAGGCGTAGTAGGAGAACATCTGGCTCAGTTTCTGGGTGTCGTAGGCGGTCAGCAGCATGAACACCACCAGACCGACAGCGCTGTACAGCACCGTGGTAAGGAAGCTCATGCCGAACAGCATGCCCACAAAGCCGGTGATGATGAGCGCGAACAGGCCCATCATCAGCTTGGGACCCCAGCCGGACAGATCCCGGTGGGTAGTAGTGCCGTAGACGGCCATCAGGCCGAAGTACAGCGAGGTGGCAAGGAAGGCCAGCACCAGAGTGCCCAGATCAAATATCAGGAAGTAGTAGCTCAGCACCATGCCGTTGAGCAGTGCATAGGCAAAGAAGGTGGCTCTTGCACCGCCCACCGACATGTTCTGCACGCGGGAGCTGAGCACATACACCAGCACCAGCTCTGCGATGGTGAACACCAGATACAGCGAGTTGACAACGTACAGCAGCGGGGTAGCGGCTGTAGCGAACGCCGCGGCAAAGGTGATGAGCAGGCCTACCGCCATCCAGCGATAGGTGCGGTTCATATAGTCAGCCGAGGTCATGGCAGGCTCCGTGTATCCTCGATCGTAACCATTGTAATTGTAATCCATATGGGACTCCTCCAGTCTCTTTCTGCCGGAACACTTTTTCCTTGCTCCGGTCTACGGAATATAGTATACTGCATAGAAATGAACGTTTCATGAAAAAGGCTGTGATATTGTATGTCTCTTGGGCTTTATTTACACATTCCGTACTGTTTTTCCAAATGCAGGTACTGTGATTTTTATTCCCACCCCGGTGAGCGCGGCGTGCCGGATGCCTATGTGAATGCTCTTTTGCGGGAGCTTTCCCGCTTTGCGCCGGAAGCACCTCTGCAGCCGGACACCCTTTATTTTGGCGGCGGCACGCCCAGCCTGCTGCGCCCGGAGCAGGCAAAACGGCTGATCGATGCGGCCCGGCCGATGCCGGGGGCCGAGATCACACTGGAAGCAAACCCGGAGACGGTGACGGAAGAAAGCCTTGCAGGCTTCCGGGAGGCGGGCGTGAACCGCATCTCTTTCGGGGTGCAGTCTGCCCGGGATACCCAGCTGCGCACACTGGGCAGGCCGCACACGGCAAAGCAGGCGCGGGCTGCATTTGCCGCCGCCCGGCGCGCAGGGTTTACGAACATCAGCGGCGACATCATGCTGGCACTGCCGCACTACACCGAAGCCGAGTTTGACGAAACGCTGGAACTGATCGAGGGTGGTGGGGCTACCCATATTTCGGCATATCTGCTGAAGATCGAGCCGGATTCGGCCTTTGGTAAACATCCGCCCGAAGGCCTGCCCACCGGCGATGAAGCCGCCGATTTTTACCTTTATGCAGTGGAACAGCTGGAACACCACGGCTACAAACAGTACGAGATCTCCAACTTTGCAAAGCCCGGCTATGAGGGCAGACACAACCTCATTTACTGGGACTGCGGCGACTATCTGGGCCTTGGCCCGGCGGCGCACTCCTGCATGGGCGGCAGACGGTTCTACTACCCGCCGGACACTGCCGCTTTCCTGAACGATGCCGCCGCCCCGGTGATGGACGGCAGCTGCGGCGCAGAGGACTACCTTATTTTACAGCTGCGTCTGCGCAAAGGCCTTTCGCTGGATGCATACAAAAAAATTTACGGGAAAGAATTTTCCACCGCACAGCTGGCCTTTGTGCAAAACTGCGTCCGGGCGGGCTATGCAAGCTTTGACGGCCGCACCCTTGCCCTGACCCCGGCGGGTCTCATCGTGCAGAACAGCATCCTTGCCCAGCTGTTGTAATTGGCAGAAATACGGCAACACATTGCTTTTGTGTGTCGATTCTGGTATGATATACTCGTATTATTAGGCGATGGGAGAGAAAACGGATGGCGAAAGTATTGATCGTCGGCGCAGGCGCGGCAGGACTGATGGCGGCGGGTGCCGCCGTGCGGCAGGGGCATCAGGTGACGGTGCTGGAACACATGGACAAGCCCGGCCAGAAGATCCTTGTCACCGGCAAGGGCCGCTGCAATGTGACCAACGACTGCCCGGCGGAGGAATTTCTGCGCCATGTGCGCACGAACCCGCGCTTTCTGTATTCGTCGCTGGGGGCCTTTCCACCGGCAAAGACCATGGAACTGTTCGAGGGCCTTGGCGTGGAGCTGAAGGTGGAGCGCGGCCGCCGGGTGTTTCCAGTATCGGACAAGGCTGAGGAGATCCGGCAGGCTCTTTTGCGCTATGCGCAGGATGCTGAACTCGTGCATGACGGCGCAAAAAAGCTGCTGCTAGAAGAGGTAACACCGGAGCCGGAAGCAGCTCCCGCCGCACCGGAAAACCCGCGCCACCCCAAAAAGAAAAAGGCAGGCCCGGCACTGCGGTGCATCGGTGTGCGGGGCACCTCCGGCCGGGAGTACCGGGCGGATGCCGTGCTGGTGGCCACCGGCGGCGTGAGCTACCCCACCACCGGCTCTACCGGCGACGGCTACAAACTGGCCCAGCAGGCCGGGCACACCCTCATCGAGCCGGTGCCCAGTCTGGTCAGTCTTGTGAGCCATGACGCGGACTGCAAAAAGATGATGGGCTTGGCGCTGAAAAACGTCACCCTGACCCTGTTCGAGGACAGCAAGGCCATTTTTGACGAGCAGGGCGAAATGCTGTTCACTCATTTTGGCATCAGCGGCCCGCTGACTTTGAGCGCATCCAGCCATCTGGGCGACATGAAAAAACACAAGTATCATGCGGAGATCGACCTGAAGCCCGCTCTCAGCGAGGAGCAGCTTTACGACCGTATCACGCGGGATTTTGCCCTGCTGGCAAACCATGCGGCGCAGGGCGCGCTGGTAAAGCTTTTGCCGTCCAGTATGCAGCCGGTGATGGTGGCGCGCTGGGGCATCGACCCGGCTACCAAGGCAAACCAGATCACCCGGGAGCAGAAGAGGGAGCTGGTGCAGCTGATGAAGCACTGGCGGGTGTCCATTGATGCCCGGGGCGATCTGGCCCACGCGGTGATCACCAGCGGCGGCGTGTCCGTGCGCGAGGTAGACCCCAGGACGATGCAGAGCAAAAAGGCAATGGGCCTTTACTTTGCAGGCGAAGTGCTGGATGTGGATGCCTATACCGGCGGCTACAACCTGCAGATCGCCTTCTGCACTGCACAGGCATTTGCAAATAATCTGTAATTACAGATAAAACAATTTTAAATGCCCTCCGCGCTGCTCTGGGCATATTTATAGGAATAGATTCTTTTGATTTGTATTTTGAAAACGACTGCGGTCGTTTTCAAAATACGTTTTCACAAAAAGAGTTGTTGCCGGGATAGTCTCACAGACCGCTGCGCAACTGTTCCTGAAGGGAACGAGCAGCAATGCAGTCCTCCGTTACGACCCCATCCGGTGAAAATGTGTTTGGAGCGCTCCGCAGAGCGCGACAAACACGAAGATAAAAATAAAATTTCCGCTGAAGATGGCCAGAGCGTGAGCGGCGGCCATTTTAAATGGTGAAATCTAAAAAGAGGGGGCACCGCCCGGCGGTGCGAGAGGAAACAAGATGAAACATGAAAAATTCAAGGTGACCCCGCTGGAGCGGTCATGGATCCTGTACGATGTGGGCAACTCGGCCTTTGTGCTGATGATCGCAACGCTGGTGCCCATTTTCTTTAATGCGCTGGCCGAGGCCGGGGGATTGAGTTCGGTGAACTATCTGGCCTACTGGGGCTATGCAAGCTCGGTGGTCACGGTGATCACGGCAGTGCTGGGGCCGATTTTGGGCACGCTGGCCGATACCAGAGGCTTTAAAAAGCCCATCTTCATGCTCTGCCTGTTCGTGGGCGTGGCAGGCTGCTGTGCCATGGGCCTTGCCACTACATGGCTTCCGTTCCTGATCATCTTCATCCTTGCAAAGATCGGCTTTTCGGGCAGTCTGGTGTTCTACGATTCCATGCTGGGCGATGTGACCACCCCGGAACGCATGGATGTTGTGTCTTCGCAGGGCTATGCATGGGGCTACATTGGCAGCTGCGTGCCCTTTGTGGTGTGTCTGGCACTGGTGCTGGGCAGCGGGGCTATCGGTCTGAGCCAGATGACCGCCCTTTCCGTGGCGCTGCTCATCACCGCTGTGTGGTGGCTGAGCACCACCCTGCCGCTGCTGCGGAGCTATAAGCAGATCAACTATGTGGAGGTAGAGCAGCACGCCATCCGGCAGAGCTTTGTGCGTATCGGCCACACCCTCAAGCATCTGCGCGAGGATAAGCAGGTGTTCTGGTTCCTGCTGGCCTTCTTCTGCTACATCGACGGCGTGTATACCATCATCGATATGGCCACCGCCTACGGCACGGCACTGGGGCTGGAGACCACCGGCCTTTTGCTGGCCCTGCTGGTAACACAGATCGTGGCCTTCCCTTCGGCGCTGATCTTTGGTCGGCTGAGTGCAAAATACCCGTCCAGCCAGCTTATCCCGGTCTGCATCGCGGCCTACACCGGCATTGCGGTGTTTGCCTTCTTCCTGACCAGCCAGTGGCAGTTCTGGATACTGGCCGTGCTGGTGGGCATGTTCCAGGGCGGCGTGCAGGCACTGAGCCGCAGCCACTTTGCCAAGATCATCAGATCGGAAGAG
>ONZY01002272.1_pt1 | contig 11251 bp, 9 predicted proteins | sample 1671451 | NCBI WGS metagenome assembly ONZY01 (sample SAMN06348158, study PRJEB24527) | human gut metagenome | biome: human gut; feature: ankylosing spondylitis patient; material: feces | host: Homo sapiens | place: China | collected 2015-10 | reverse complement strand
GGATATATTCCTCCAGAGAACCGAGAGATGCATCAGGAATCGCAAGCGGAGTCGGTTTGTAGGGGGCAAGAGCCGTACTCGGGCTCTTTTTCTTTTCATCTGTTGTCATCGAGGAAAATTGTAATCCTCAAGTCAAGTCTTAGAACGTCCGAGGGGTGGTTGCCCCTGCGATAAAGTACGAGACAATCACGCTTAACAAGATGGTCGCCAAAGACACAGATAGGTAGACGGCTGCAAAAACAGACCAATGCGGCATCAGCGTAAGCTCAAAGGCCTCCTCGAGCAGCGGCACGGAGGCAAGTGTCGTCACCAGAAGCAGAACGCCGCCGATAATGCAGCCGAGCACGGAACTTAGCGCCGCCGCAATCATCTGCGGACCCCGCACAGCCCAGTCGCTTGCACCCAGCATCAGAAGCAGTTCTCTCTCGCCGCGCAGGAATGCCGAAAGTCTGAGTGAGTTTTGAAATATCAGCAGACAAACTAACGTTACCGCCGGCGCCCCGAACGCGAACATCCCCAGTGCAATAGCCTCTCGGAGCGAATGACGTTTCTTGATCCAGTCTAGATTGGCCGTCACGCCTTCAACGCCTTTGACTTTTTCAATGGATTTCACCGCGCCTTCAATATCGATGTAGCGTGTGTCCGAGGGAAACTGAAGAGCTAACATCGTCGGGATTTTCTTTCTGTCACCAACGAGCTTCAAAATATCTTTTTCTAAGACGTCGGTCGGCTTAATTTCTCTGAACTCGGTAATCGGCGCAAGCGCCCTGATCTGTTCCTGAGCTTTTTTGCGCTGAGCATCCGTCAAGGAAGAGTCTAAAAAGACACTAACCTCGTCTCCCATAACGCCGCGATGACTGTCATAGAAGCAGTAGAAACTCAGTGCGATTTGTCCCAAAAGACAGAGCGCGAGAGAGAAAACCACGACGACAAAAATAAAACGCTTTAAGTTGGCTTGAATCGGCCTGCGCACACGGTCCCGCATTGTGATCATTTTTTCTCTCCCGCGAGCTCAACACAACGTAGCGCAGCGATCTCAAACGGAAGCATATAGCTTGAGGTCATCACGATCGGATAGCCGACTTGGCTCAGCTTGGTGCAAATATAGAGAAACTCCTCCTGAGCCTGATCATCCAGCCCTTCCAATGGAGAATCCGCAAGAATCAAACGCGGCTGGTTGACCAGCGAGCGGGCGATGACAACACGCTTTTTGACGCCCACGGAAAGGCTTTCTGCCCTGGCGTTCAAATAAGGATCTAAACCGCAGAGAGACGCGCTTTCCAGCGCATTGCGTTTCGCGTCTGCAGCGCTCTTGCCCAGGAGCTGGGCCGTCAAAACCAGGCCTTCCAAAACGGTATAACCGTTCAAGAGCACCGGCTCGGATGGTATGAGGCCTAATCCTGCGCGCCATGCCCTCTTTTGCCGCTCACGCATCGTTGTCAGACGCTTGCCCTCAAGAAACACCTCGCCCACGCTAGGGACTCTCAAGGCTGCCATTAAGTTGAGAAGGTACGACTTACCCGAACCGTTGGGGCCCTGAAGGAGAACAAACTCTCCGTCGGCAATCTCCAGCGTTACCGTTCCCTTGGTTTGGTTGTTCCAATCATTAATCGGAACGTCGACCATTCTCACTATCGTCTTCATATCGCTATCAAGTCAAATTGGTAATCAACCTTGGCCCAGGTAGCCTTTTCTTCTTCAAGCAAATACTCGACTACAGGATGATCTTTCAGCCATGCTCTCGGAACATAAAGGCAGAAGGAGTGTCCATGGAATGTCGCTTCCAATTTCGGCAGCTCAATTTCCTGGCGAGCATGAGCAACAATAGTGGCTATCCGTAAGCAGAACAGCAATTCAGCGCTCTGTTTGGCCGCAAGCAGCATTTCGACTTTTTTCAGGTTTCCGCGATGTCCGAGTACCAAGGCAGCCAATTTTTCCTGTTCAGGTCTGGAAAAGCCTGCAATATCGCTGTTTTTAATCAAATATTCGCTATGTTTATGATAATCGCTGCGCGAGAGGGTTAATCCCGTTTCATGCAAATCAGCCGCCCATCTCAGGAACCTAGCACTGTCTTCCGATACGTGAGAAGACATGGTTTTGAGAAGGTTCACCGCCATATCGCCGACACGCTTTGCCTGCTCTTTGTCGACGTGGAAAGCAGCCATCATTCGCTCGACAGACGCTTCTCGAGGATCGCGCTGCAGTTTGCGGCCGGCAAGGTCGTACAAAATACCGTAGCGAAGCGCGCCGTCAGCAACTTTCATAACGTCAATTTTGAGCTTATTGAAGACTGCAATCAAAACGGCAATACCGCCCGCAAGCACTTCTCTGCGATCCTCTTTTAATCCGTCGAACTTGATCTTATCAATGCTTTCCGCATGGATCAGTCGATCCTTGAGCTGCTCGAGCGCGTAAAGCGTGATAGAGCCGTCAGTAATCTTCAGAGCAGCAAGAATGGAAGAAACGGCGCTGACCGTCCCGGAGGAGCCGAACGCTTCCTGCCAATTTCCTTTAACGAACTTATATTCGCTGCCGTCGAGCACCGAGGTCGCCGACAGAATAGCGCGACGCATGCTTTGAGCCGTGATTTTTCGGTCTTTAAAGAAAGTCACCGAGGTGTTGACGCAGCCCACGTGAAAGGACTCGCCCTCAATCATGTCATGGCCTCGTCCGATCACGCACTCTGTCGAGGCGCCTCCGATATCCACGATCAGTCGTGTTTCGTTCGAAGGCGGAAGCGCAAAGCTGCAGCCTTGAAACACGAGTCTCGCTTCTTCTTTGCCTCGAAGAATTTCAACTTTGCAGTCCAAAATCCTTTCCGCGCGCTCAATAAATTCCTGAGAATTTTTTGCTGCTCTAAGCGTTTGAGTGCCGACCGCACGGATATGGTTTCTCGGCAGCCCGCGGATCTTTTCCGCAATGCGGGCTAGGGCATTCAGTCCCCTGTCCTGAGCCTCAGGCGTCAGATTGCCGTCTTTATCGATACCGGCCGCCAAACGTATCGTTTCTTTCCAGCTGCCCTCGGTATTAATGCGCTCGCCTTCAACTCGGGCAATTTCCAAACGGAAGCTGTTGCTTCCCAAGTCTATCGCTGCAAGCTTCATTCTTTTTTCCCGCCGATCTGATCTAAACCGACCAGAGCTGCCGCAAATTCATCGGCTTTGAAAGGCTGAAGGTCGTCAATGGTCTCTCCGACCCCGATGTAATAAATCGGCAGCGGTTTTTCCCGAGAATTTGCCAAGGCTACAAGAACGCCGCCTTTAGCGGTCCCGTCCAGCTTAGTAATAATCAAGCCGGTCAGTCCGGCAGACTCATCAAATGCTTTAGCCTGCATCAACGCATTCTGGCCGTTTGTGCCGTCAAGCACCAGAATCACTTCGTGCGGAGCTCCCTCCATGGCTTTTCCCTGAACCTTACGGATTCGGGCGAGCTCGTTCATGAGATTCGTCTGTGTCGGCAGTCTTCCCGCGGTATCCACCATCACAATATCCATGCCTTTTTTACGGCCGGAAGAAATGGCATCATAAGCCACAGAAGCGGGATCTCCTTTTTCCTGAGAAATCACTTCGATTTGATTGCGATCTCCCCAGACAGCCAGTTGTTCCTTTGCAGCCGCTCTGAAGGTATCCGCCGCAGCCAGAAGGACTTTTTTGTTCAGCTGCGCAAAATGTTTGGCTAATTTTCCGATCGTCGTCGTTTTGCCCGCGCCGTTGACCCCGCACATCATGATGACAAGCGGCTTTTGCTCGTCAAAATTAAGGGACGCCTCACAGGGCCGCAGAATGTCGGCAATGATTTCTTTCAGGGCGACTTTTACTTCGTCCTGCGTCTTCAGCCCTTTGAGTTTGATTCTTTCTCTTAATCTCTCAAGGATCAGAGCGCTGGTCTCCACGCCGATATCGGCGGAAATCATCTGGAATTCCAAATCTTCCAAGAACGCTTCATCAACTACACCGCCGGTAAAGATACCGACCAAATTGACCTGGGTCTTTCTTAAACCCTGCTTTAACCGGGCGAACCAACCCGTTTTCTCTTTTGTTTCACTCATTGGCGTACGTTTTGAATAGAATTCAATTATTTCAACACGAGAGTTTAGCAATGCCGGCAAGCAACAGCGGTAAAGTTAGGATCATCGGGGGATGCTGGAAACGCACAAATATCCCCGTTTTGAATGCCGACGGTCTGAGACCTACCGGAGACCGCCAGCGCGAAACGCTGTTTAATTGGCTGACCTTTCTGCTCGGCGGCTTCGAGGGCCGCAGTGCTTTGGACATGTTCGGGGGCTCCGGCGCCTTGTCCTTTGAATTTCTAAGTCGCGGCGGAAGCCGTGCCGTTTTATGTGAGACCAATCGCCGTGCAGCGCAGTTCATTGAACAAACAGCCGAAAAACTCAATGCCGAGGGCCTCAAGGTTATTGTCGGCAACTCCCTGACAGACGTTCGTATCACCGATTCCGCACCGTACGATCTTGTCTTTATCGACCCTCCCTTCGCCGCAGAGCTTCAGTTCAAAGCCCTGAAGCGCTGCGCGCCGATGCTTGCTTCGGACGCTCTGGTGTATGTCGAGTCCCCTCAGGAAATTTCCAATGAAATGCTTGCCTCTCTGTCACTCAGTGCGGTCCGCCGCCTCAAAGCCGGCGCCAGCTATATGCTTTTAGCTCAAAAAACCGAGAATCCCTCATGATTACTGCAACCTACCCCGGTACGTTTGATCCCTTGACCAACGGGCACTTAGACCTTATTCGTCGTGCTTGTTGGATTTTTCCGAAGCTCATCGTTGCAGTTGCCGAAAGCAAAAGGAAACACACGCTTTTCACCTTAGAAGAGCGTGTACAAATGGCCAAGGAAGCCGTCAAGGGTTTTCCGAACGTTGAGGTTGTGGGCTTTGAGGGGCTTTTAGTCGATTTCGTCCGCCGGCACGGCTCAACCTGCATCGTCCGCGGGGCCCGAGCCGTCAGCGATTTTGAGTATGAATTCCAGATGACCGGAATGAACCAAAAACTCATGCCGGAAGTTGAAACGATCTTCCTTACACCGGCGGAACAATTCCAGTTCATCAGCGGAACATTCGTCCGAGAGATTGCCATGATGGGCGGAGACGTCAGCGGATTTGTGCCGCAAAACATTCTCGCCGCCCTGGAAAGAAAACGCCTCGAACTTAAGCAAACCTCTCTTTAATGAGCGCTTCGCACCTCAGAGCGTCCTGCTCGCGCTCTGCCAGGACTTTGAGGTCGGTTTTTCTCTTGCGGGGACTCCAGTAGCTGTCCGGATAAGCGGCATCATCTTTGAACCGCGGAATCAGGTGCCAGTGCAGATGCGGTACCATCGTTCCGAACTGCGCCCAATTGACCTTCTCGGGACGGATCGCCTCGATAATGGCCTTCTCCAAGCGCGTCAGAGCATCCCACATAATCAGCCGGGCCTCGAGATCCAGATCGGAAACTTCCTTTACGTGATCCTGCCAAATCAGCCGGAAGTAGCCCGGAAACTCAGGATCCTTGACGCGAATAATGCGAAATTTATCGTTTGCGACAATGACGTGCTCCTCCTCAGGAGCACAAAGGGGGCAGTTTTGCGTCATAACAATACCTTTTCAATTCCGCCGTCTTTCAGCCTATTCACCGTCTCGTAAAGCCAATTGTCACCGTACTTCGATCTCATCATTTCGACCACAAGAAACTCAGCGGTTGTATGTGTCGCCTCTGAGTAACGGTTCATACCCTGCAGACAGCCTGGGCAGGCCGTCAGCACCTTGATCTTGCCTGAGAAGCGATCTGTCTTCAGCTTGTCCGCGGCTTGGTTCAGACTCAGCTCTTTAGCTGTTCTCACTTGGCTTGCGATATCCGGACGAGAAACCGCAAACGTGCCGCTTTCTCCGCAGCATCTTTCGGACAATTGCACCTTAGATCCGTCCTTAGGATGTATCAGGCGGTTGACTGTCTCGATGGGAACCCCTTCTTTCAGCGGCGTATGGCACGGGTCGTGGTAAATGTAGCGGGTGTTGTAAGCTCCGTTCACACTGATTCCCTTCTCCGCCAGGTAGTCATGAATGTCCATCACTCGGCAGCCCGGGAAAATGGATTCAAAGTTGTACTCCTTCAGCTGGTGCAGGCAGGTGCCGCAGCTCACCAGAACGGTGGAAATGTCTGCGTAGTTGAGCGTATTAGCAACACGGTGGAAGAGCACGCGATTGCGCGTCACGATATCGTCGCCCTTTTTGCTCAGTCCGTTGCCTTTCTGCGGGTGCCCGCAGCAGCGGTACCCCGGCGGCAGGACGATCTGCACGCCCATGTCATAAAGCATTCCTAATACGGCAATCGAGACCTGGCTGAACAGCTTTTCATTGCCGCATCCGGGGAAATAAAACACCGACTCTCTTCCGGATTTGGGACTGGCGATCTCCTTGTTCTTAATCACCGGGATATAAGTGGATTCTTCAATGTCAAGGAGACGGCGTGCCGTGGTATGAACCTTATCCTCGGGGAGCTTTCTGTTCACCAGATGGATGACTTCCTCACGCAGCGTCGGCCGTCCGGTACTGAATCCCGGATGTTTCAGGCTCTTGGCTGCTGTAAATTTCAGTGCATCTGCCGCAATTCGCTGCGCCTTAAAGCCGTATTCCACCATGCCTTTGCGCATGGCTCGAACGGCCAGAGGGTTCTCGAGCTCGAGGAACTTCAATCCGGCCGTTTTCGCCGGATCAAAGCGCTCTTTGCCTTGACCGTGCAGCATGTCTCTCATCAGCATGGTGACATGTCCGAAATCAATCTTCACGGGGCATGGTTTTTGGCATTTCTGGCAGATCGTGCAGTGGTCGGAAACGTCTCCGAACTCGGTGAAATGCTTCAGCGAAACACCGCGGCGCGTTTGCTCTTCGTACAGGAATGCTTCCAGCAGGAGTGATGTCGCGATGACCTTATTTCTCGGCGAGTACAGCAGATTGGCATTCGGGACATGCGTCGTGCAGACAGGTTTGCATTTGCCGCAGCGAAGGCAGGTCTTAATTTCGTCGGCAATCTGCTTGGCCTCACTCTTCTGCATGATCAAAGATTCATGCCCTAACAGATTGAAGCTGGGTGTGTAGGCAATCGACAGATTCGCCTCGGGACGAAGTTTTCCTCGGTTGAATCGACCATGAGGATCGACCTCATCCAAATATTTGTAGAACTCATCGAACTGCCCCGGTTCGACAAAAGAAATCTTCGTGCCGATCCCGTGCTCGCCGGAGATCGCGCCTCCTAACTTTTTAGCGACTTCCATGACGTAGGCCACACCCTCATTGGCCGTCTTAATCATCTCGACGTTATCGGAGTTCACCGGAATATTGGTATGCACATTACCGTCGCCGGCGTGCATATGAAGGGCAATAAAGACTCGGCCTCTCAGCACGCGATCGTGAATCTTTACGATCTCACTTCTCACCGCTTCAAAGGCATCGCCTGCGTAGATGTCATTGAGCTCCCGGAGAACCTCTTTCTTCCAAGAGATCCGCAGATAGTGGTTCTGGACCAGATCCAGAAGCGTTAAATCATCAAGATTCTCCGGCAGTTCCGATTCACAGCGGCGTCCGAGCTGCTCAAGGGCTTCGAGCGCTTCTTTAGCCGGTGTGTGGAGATGATTGAGGACGTACTCCCATTCGTCATGAACTTTACGCAGCAGTGCCATAGCAAGCGGAAGTTTTTGTGCCAGAAGCTCCTTCTCGGTGTAGCCCTCTGAAGAAACGGCTAGTTTGCCGAGTTTGATCGGACCGCCTAAATACGTAGCCACGGCATTCAGCATTTCCAGCTTGTTGCGAATAGAGCAGCAGATATTGAAAAGTTCACATGCATCCGTGTACTCGCCGATCTTATCAAGCGGAATGACAACGTCCTCATTCAGTTTGAAAGCGTTGGTATGCTTTGAGATCGCCGAGGTCTTGGAGCGTTCGGCCCAGTATTGATGTCGAGCTTCAGGCGTCTTCGCCACAAAGGTATCACCGTTGCCGGCAATCGCGATCTTCTTGACTTCTTCGACGTATTTGGAAATCGTCGCGTCATCGTTGCCGATGATGTCTCCGACGATCACCATCTTCGGATAAATCCCGCGGCCGCTCTTCGGCGCGTAATTAATCGCATGCAGATAACGGTCATCAAGGTGTTCCAAGCCGGCAAGCATGACGCCTTCAGGATGCGAGTCGAAGAGCTGAGAGATTTGATAGATCGCGGGACCGGCGTTGCCGGCAGCGCCGTAAAACTCCAGACAGACGGTCTGAGTGCAAACCGGCATCTTGTGAAGAATGAAGCGAGCCGAAGTAATGATGCCGTCGCAGCCTTCTTTCTGCAGACCGGGCAGACCGCCTAAATATTTGTTCGTTACATCCTTGCCTAAGCCCGGCGTTCTGAACTTAGGTCCTTTGAGTCGGAATGTTTTTTTACGGATGATCGGCGCTTTCTCGGGAGACTTATTGCCTTGTTTCCACACAGCCTCGAAGACGACATCTTCCTGCAGATGGATTTTGCCGAGGTTGTGGTTTACACGCGTAACTTCCAGCCAGTTCCCGTCCGGATCAACCATTCGGTACCAATAAACGTTGTCGACCGTGGTGCCCCATAAAACCGCCTTCTTGCCGCCGGCATTCTCCGCAATATTGCCGCCGATCGTACACGCATAGTTGGAGTTCGGGTCAACCGAGAAAACCCAGCCTTCGGAAGCGGCCTTCTCGGCAACCTTCTTATTGACCGAGCCGGCACCGGCTTGAATCGTGGCGACTTCTTTGTCGAGGCCTTCAAGCTTGCGCATTTCCACATCTGAAATACGGTTGAGCTTTTCGGTATTAATGACGGCTGAGCGAGAATGCAGAGGCACTGCGCCGCCGGTGTAACCGGTACCGCCTCCGCGGGGAATGATGACAAAATCAAGATCAATCAGCGCTTTGACAATGCCCGGCACTTCGTCTTCGGAGTCCGGATAAATGACCACAAAAGGATATTCCACGCGCCAGTCCGTTGCATCCGTTACATGACTGGCCCTTGAAAAGCCGTCGAAACGAATATTGTCTGTCCGAGTGTGTTTCTTCAGCTTCTTAAGAACCAGGCGGCGTAGATCCCAGGAACGCTCAAAAGAGCCCTTGAATTTTTCAATCATCACCAGCGCAGTCTCCATAAGGGCTGCGACCTTACCCGCTGAGACCTCATCAAGCGTAGGAAGCTGCTCGCGAATCGAATTAATTCGGTGATAAAGCGCCTCAATCAGAAGATCTCGCCGTTTCTTATTAAACAGCATGTCCTCCTGAAGATAAGGATTTCTTTGGATAACCCAAACGTCACCTAACACTTCATAAAGCATTCGGGCGGATCGTCCCGGCTTTCCCGACACGCGAAGCTCGTTTAACAACTGCCAGGCCTCTTTGCCAAGCAGTCGCGTCACAATATCCTTATCCGCAAACGAGGTGTAGTTATAAGGAATCTCTCTTAAACGATTTTGCAGTTCAATCTTTTCGGCCATGATTCTTCGTTGGTATCGGCTTACGGCTGGTTATCAGAATCTACATTGTGCAAGATTTTTTCTTCCAAGTAATAAACCTAACTCGTCTTTTTCAAATTGAATGGATTCCGGTGGTATGTTTAAGTAATCTTCAACCACTTTTCATACCTCTGTCGACATGTTAGAGCAAGAATACCTTCGACGAATCCTCAAAGCCCATGTTTACGATGTGGCCAAGGAAACACCGCTGCAGCAGGCAAAACTCCTTTCGGCCCGAACTGAGAACAAAATCCTTTTAAAACGCGAAGACCTTCAGAGCGTCTTTAGCTTCAAGCTGAGAGGCGCCTATAACAAAATGGCCAATCTCACGCCGGAAGAACGTGCCCGCGGTGTGATTGCCGCCAGTGCCGGCAACCACGCTCAGGGCGTTGCTCTTGCTGCCAGCAAACTCGGCTGCCGAGCCGTCATTGTGATGCCGATTACGGCGCCGGCCCTCAAAATCAACACGGTCCGCAGATTAGGCGGCGAAGTTGTCCTCTTTGGTGAATCCTTCAGTGATGCTGCTGCTTACGCGGAAGAACTTCAGGCTAAAGAAGGACTGACACCGGTGCCTCCCTTCGATGATCCGGATGTCATTGCCGGCCAGGGCACCGTTGGAATGGAGATTATCCGCCAGGCCCAAAACGCCAACGGCAATATTGATGCGATCTTCGTCCCTGTCGGAGGCGGCGGACTGCTTGCCGGCGTCGCCGTTTACGTTAAAGCACTCTATCCCAATATCAAGGTCTTCGGCGTCCAAACATATGACTCGGACAGTATGAACCAGTCCCTTAAAAACGGGGAAAGAACTTTAGTTCCCGATGTCGGCCTCTTCTCCGACGGCACGGCGGTCAAACTTGTCGGCAAGGAGACCTATGAGCTTTGCAAGAATTTCGTAGACGGTATCGTGCTGGTGGACACAGACGAAGTCTGTGCTGCGATCAAGGACGTCTTCCAGGATACGAGAAGCATTCTTGAACCTGCCGGCGCCCTTTCTGTCGCAGGCATTAAACACTACATCAAGCAGAACGGCTGCAAAAACCAGACTTTCATCGGGGTTCTCTCCGGCGCCAATATGAACTTTGACCGCCTGCGCTTCGTCGCAGAACGTGCCGAACTCGGCGAGCACCGCGAAGTCCTTTTTGCTGTCACGATTCCTGAAAAGAGAAATTCGTTCCGTTCGCTTATTTCGCTCTTAGGCAGCCGCAACGTCACGGAGTTCAACTACCGTATTTCTGACGCAACCGACGCCCAAATCTTTGTCGGTATTCAGACAGAGCATCGAAGCGAAGCGCTCGAAATCAAAAAATTATTTGATGAACAGGGCCTTCCCGCATTGGATATCACAGAAAACGAACTCGCTAAAATGCACCTTCGCTACATGGTAGGGGGCCATTCAAAACTTGCGACCAACGAGCGCGTTTTCCGTTTTGAATTCCCGGAAAGACCGGGAGCACTCTTTAAATTCCTTAACTCTTCCGGATCGAAATGGAATATCTCGATGTTCCATTACCGCAATCAAGGTGCCGACTATGGTCGAATTCTTGCCGGGCTTCAAGTTCCTGAAGAGGACTACGCCCAGTTTGACGAATTCTTAAAGAACCTCGGGTATTCCTACGTTGAAGAAACGGACAATCCCGCTTATAAACTGTTCTTAGGATAGTAGAAGGAGAATGAAGCGGAGACCGCTCCGCTTCCCGCAGCGGACTGAATATGAGCCTGACAAATAAGGAAAACGTAGACAGAGTCAT
>ONZY01002245.1_pt1 | contig 11355 bp, 6 predicted proteins | sample 1671451 | NCBI WGS metagenome assembly ONZY01 (sample SAMN06348158, study PRJEB24527) | human gut metagenome | biome: human gut; feature: ankylosing spondylitis patient; material: feces | host: Homo sapiens | place: China | collected 2015-10 | reverse complement strand
GCCAGCAGATGCAGGGCAGCATGAAGCTGACCATGTATATGATGCCGCTGATGTATCTGTTCTTCTGCTTCACGGTTCCCTGCGCATTCTCCCTGTACTATGTCGTCTCCAACATCCTCATGACCGTGCAGAGCATCATCATGAAGAAGATCTACGACCCCGAAAAGGTGAAGGCTGAAGTTCTGGCGGAGATGGCAGCCCGCAAAAAGGAGCAGAAGCGCGGTGTGAAGAGCACCACCATCAAGGTCACGGACGAGAAGACCGGCACGACGGTCGAGAAGAACATCTCCGCCAGCGAGATGAACAAGCGCCGCCTGGAGTATGCCCGCCAGCTGGACGCAGAGCGCTACAAGGACGAGCGCACCGTTCCGCTGAGTGAGCTGAACAAGAAAGAGGAGGAATAACGGTTATGATCCGTACTCAGGAAGCAACCGGCAAGACGGTTGATGAAGCCCGCGCAAAGGCCTGCGCCCTGCTGGGTGTGCAGGCTGAGGATATGAATGTGAGCTACGAAGTGCTGGAAATGCCGCAGAAGACGGGATTCCTGGGCCTGAAGCTGACCCCCGCCAAGGTGCGGGTCAGCGTGGAAGAGCCCGATGCACCCAAGGCTCCGGAGGCACCCGCCGCCGCAGAGGCACCGGCTCCCGTAGAGGAGAAGGTGGAAGTGCCCGCCGCACCCGCTGCGGAGGAAGCTGCTCCGGCCGAGGAACCCAAGGCTGAGGAGGCCGCACCGGTTGCAGAGGCTGCTCCCGCAGAGGAAGCCGAAGAGGTGGAAGTGCCCATCAACATCGAAGAGAACAGCAAGGTCAAGGCCGCTGTGGAATACCTGCAGGAAGTCATCACTCGGATGGGCGTCAATGACGTGACCTTCAGCGCCGTGCAGAAGGGCGAAGCTACCATCATCCGTCTGGATGGCGAGAAGCTGGGTGCCCTCATCGGCCGCCGCGGCGAGACCATGGAGAGCCTGTCCTATCTGGCAAGCCTGGTGGCCAACCGTCTGGAAGGCGATTACATCAAGCTGGGTCTGGATGTGGCCGGGTACCGCGACAAGCGCGAGAGCGACCTGACCGCTCTGGCGCAGCGCATCGGTGCCAAGGTCCGCAAGACCGGCCGCAGCTTTGCCATGGAGCCGATGAACCCCTACGAGCGCCGCATCATCCACTCTGCCATCGGCAAGATGGAGGGCGTCCGCAGCGAGAGCAAGGGCGAAGGCCGTGACCGCCGTGTGGTCATCTACTCCACCGCACCCGATGCACAGACCGAGAACACCTATGGCGAACGCCGTCCCCGCGGCGGACGCGGCAATGGCCGTCGTCCCGGCGGCAGCCGCAATGGCGGCTATCGCGGCGGAAACCGTTCCGACCACGGCGACCGCAATGGAAGCCGCGGCGGCTACCGTGGCAGCCGCAATGGTGCACCCCGCGGCCCGCGGCCTTCCGGCGTGCCGGAGCGCACCTATGCACCCCGTGATGCAGAGAATGCAGCACCGGTAGCACCCAAGCGCACCGAGCGCGTGGACGATTTTGCCGATTTCAGCTTTGGCAAGATCGAGCTGTAATGCGGAATTACTTTTGAAATCAGGGTCTCCGGAAGATCTGCGGATTTTCCGGAGACCTTTTTTCACGCAAAAAGGATTTTACCAAAATCTGATGCCAAGGTGGTTTCGGGTCGGGCAGCCGTTGCGGTATACTGAACACGAAAAAAGTCATTCTTCTCAAAATTTGGAGAAACTGCCTGTTTTTTGCCGAAATCTTTCTCTCAAATGGCAATTGTAAAAAAATTGGTCAAGGATTTATACTGTAGTCAGGAGCGTTCTGTTCGTGAAGAACAGACAGAATGATGAAAAGAGAGGTAATCGACTATGTCCCAGAACAAGATTTCCCGCCGCAGCTTCCTGCGTGGTGCAGGGGCATCCGCGACCATCGCAGCCGCCAGCTGCATGGCACCCTCTGCAGCCGCCTGTGACATCAAGTCCCTGTGGAGCATGGATCTGCAGATCCTTGCCACCAGCGACACCCACGGCAAGTTCGACCCCTGGGATTACGCCGCCAACAAGGCAGATGCTTCCGGCAGCGTGGCCCAGCAAGCGACCGCCATCAAGCAGTGCCGCACCCGGAACACGCTGGTGGTGGATGCAGGCGATACCATTCAGGCCAACTCCGCAGAGCTGTTCCTGAACGATGACCTGCATCCCATGATCGCTGCCATGAATGCCATCGGCTATGATATCTGGACCACCGGCAACCATGAGTACAACTACGGCATGGATGTGCTGAAAAAGGTCATGGGACAGCAGAAGGCCAAGGTGCTCACCGGCAACGTTTACGCACCGGACGGCACCCCGCTGGCCGACGGCTACACCATCATCAAAAAGGGCACCGTCAAGATCGGCGTCATTGGCATGGTCACCCCCAACATCATCCGCTGGGATGCCAAGAATCTGGAGGGCTGGAAGGTCACCAACCCTGTGGACGAGAGCCGCAGGATCATTGATAAGATCAAGGATCAGGTGGATGTGCTGATCGGCGTCATGCACATGGATACCGAGAACGAGTACGGCGTCTATGGCTCCGGCGTCACCGATCTGGCAAATGCCTGCCCCGAGTTCGACGTCATCGTGGGCGGTCACGGCCACAGGAGCATCCCCAACATGATGATCAACAACGTGCTGGTGGTGGAGAACAAGAACGCCGGTGCCACCCTGTCCGAGATCCACGTCTATCTGGAGCGCCAGCTGGACGGCAAGTGGAAGGTCGTGAACCGCACCTCGGAGAACCTACAGATCAAGGAGTACGAACCCGATCCGGAGCTGACCGCTCTGCTGGCTCCCTACGACACCCGCGCCAAGGAAGACGCTGTTACCCCCATCGGCGAGCTGAAGGGCGGCGATCTGGCCCCCGAAAACGAGATCGACTGCCTGCCGCAGGCCATGGTGCAGGACACCGCTCTGCTGGACTTCATCAACGAAGTGCAGATGTACTACACCGGTGCGCAGGTCTCCGCAACGGCCCTGACCTCCATGACCTCCCAGATGCGCGCAGGCACCATCCGCAAGTGCGATATGGCCAGCATCTACACCTACCAGAACACCCTGTACAAGCTGCAGATGACCGGCGAGCAGCTGCGCCGCTTTATGGAGTGGTCCGCAGCCTTCTTCAAGACATGGAAGCCGGATGAAGTGACCATCGCCTTTGACCCCTCGGTGCGCTACTACCTGTACGATGCTTTTGAGGGCGTCAACTACGAGCTGGACGTCTCCAAGGAGCCGGGCCACCGCATCAAGAACCTCAAGTGGCCGAACGGCAAGGCCGTGAAGGACACCGACACCTTTGTTGTGGCAGTGAACAACTACCGTGCCACCACCCAGCTGCTGACGGCTGCGGACATCTTCCTGCCCGGTGAGGATCTGCCCAAGCTGCTGGAGATCGATGTGCGCGGCGATGTGGGCGGCATCCGCGAGCTGCTGGGCGAGTACATCCGCACCGTGAAGGGCGGCACCATCGAGCCGCACGTGAACAACAACTGGAAGATCGTGGGCAACAACTGGAAGGCCGCCGATCACCAGAAGGCTGTGCAGCTGCTGCGCGAAGGCAAGCTGGCCCTGAATGAGAATGCCGATGCACGCACGCTGCCCGGCAAGGCCATCACCACGGCGGATATCGCCAAGTTCTAAAAAACAGATCTCTGTAAAAACGGGGGCTTTCCGGTTTGGGCCGGAAGGCCCCTTTTGCGTAATAGAAGACGCTTTTTTCAACCTTTTCCCGGGAAATGGTTGAAAAACAGTATCATTCTGTGAATTTTCGTGGTACAATAAAAAAGTATTGGTATCTTTTTTGAAAGAAAAAAGATCACAGGGATCTTGCAGAAAGAAGGCAGACAGCGTTGAACCAGATCCAAAAGCTCCTGTGTTATAGCGGGCTGGAAGTGCAGGATTACAGGGACTGTCAGCCGGAGATCGAGGAAGAGAACCGCAGAAAGATGCATGTATACCTGAACATGGCGTGCGGCCTGTTGTTTGCAATCACCTGCCTGTCGGGAGGGATCGGTGTTCTGCGAGAGCACAGCCTGCTCTATTGCATCGCCCTTGTGGTGTGCGCGGGCCTGCGTGTTGTGGATCTGATGTTCCCGGATCAAAACGGCCTGCTTCTGCGGTGGCTGATGTATGCCTTTGCAGCTATGTTGTATGCGCTGGGCATTGCGGAAGCGGTGCACGCGCCGGAAGAGCTTTCTGTCACCTTCATTGCATTTTTGCTGGCGGTGCCACTGCTGTTCATGATGCCGCCCATCCAGCACATTGCCAATGTGCTTCTGTTTGACGGCATCTTTATCGGGATGGTGGTCGTGTTTGAAAGCGGCCGCACCGTAACGGTGGATATCGTCAATGCGGTGTTTTTTGGGGTGATCTCCTGCATCATTTCCACATTTACCATGATCACCATGTACCAGAACGCACTCTCCCGCAAAAGGATGCGCGAAATCGCCAGTTTTGATATCCTTACTGGCATGAAGAACCGCAATGCTTACGAACGGGAGCGGGAGGACTGGGCTTCCCGCTGCTCGGTGTCGCTGAGTTGCATCTATATGGATGTGAACGGCCTGCATGACCTGAACAACAGCGAAGGCCACGACAAAGGTGACCGGATGCTGCAGGTGGTGGCGCTGGAAATACGGGAAATGTTTGGCAAAAACAACTGCTACCGCATTGGCGGCGATGAATTTTTAGCCTATGTGACGGACCGGCAGGATCCGGCTGTGCGCAAATGTGTAAAGGATTTTGTCTCCATCGTGGGCAGCGCAGGTTACTCGGTGGCCGTGGGGGTTGCCACCGAGAGTGCGGGCGGCATCGATGTCGGTGCGCTGTGCCGCAAGGCAGAAAAGCGGATGTATCTTGATAAGGAAGAGCATTACCGCGTCCTGCGAGAGCAGCAGGGACGCTGAAAGGAAAACCATGCAGGAAACGACCATTGCAGCCATTGCAACAGCGCCGGGCGCAGGCGGCATTGCCGTCGTGCGGCTCTCCGGTGCGGAGAGCTATCCCATAGCAGCCCGGGTGTTCCGCCCGGCCAACGCCGCAAAAAAGGTGGAGGATGCCAAAGGCTACACCGCCATGTACGGCACATTCCGGGAAGGGGACGAAGCCTTTGATGAGGGGGTGGCCCTGTTTTTCCGCGCGCCCCACAGCTATACCGGCGAGGACGTGGTGGAGCTTTCCTGCCATGGCGGCAGCGCCGTGGCCCGCCGTCTGGTGGAAGCCTGTCTTGCTGCCGGTGCGCAGCCTGCCGCGCCCGGCGAGTACACCCGCCGCGCGTTCCTGAACGGCAAGCTGGGTCTGACGCAGGCCGAAGCGGTGATGGATCTGATCTCGGCGGATGGCCGTCAGGGTGCCGCGCTGGCCAATGCCGCGCTGGGCGGTGCGCTGGCAAAGAAGATCAGTGCCCAGAAGGAAGCGCTTACCGCCATTCAGGCTCACCTTGCCGCATGGGTGGATTTTCCCGAAGAGGATGTGCCGGAGCTGGACGGTGACCATCTGCACCGCGTACTGAGTGGGGTAAAGGCAGAGCTGGACGAGTTGATCCATAATTATCAGGCGGATACCGTCCTGCGCGAAGGTGTGGACTGCGCCATTGTGGGCAGACCAAATGCGGGCAAATCCACACTGCTCAACCTGCTGGCCGGGTTCGACAGGGCCATCGTCACGCCGGTGGCTGGCACCACCCGTGACGTGGTGGAGCAGGCGGTACAGCTGGGGGATATCCAGCTGAATCTGTTCGATACCGCCGGTCTGCGCGAGACCGAAGATGCCATTGAAGCCGAGGGCATCCGCCGCAGCTGGAAAAAGCTGGAGGAGGCAGGCCTGATCCTGGCTGTGTTCGATGGCTCCGAGCCGCCCACGCGGGAAGATCTGGAGCTTGCACGGCGTTGCACAGGCCGTCCAGCCATTGCACTTATCAACAAAGAGGATAAACCGACGCAATTTGATGCAGAGTGGATAGCACCCTGCTTTGCCATGGTGCTGCCGGTGTGCTGTCAGGAGGAGGAGAGCCGCAAGGTGATCTCCGCTGCGGTGGCCCGCCTGCTGGGTACCAGCCAGATCGACCCCCATGCCGCCAGTCTGTCCGGCCAGCGTCAGCTTTCCGCCGCACTGCGTGCGCGGGATGCCGTGGCCGGTGCACTGGATGCTGCCGCAGGCGGCTTTGGGCTGGATGCCGTTTCCGTCTGCGTGGACAACGCACTGGCCGCCCTGTGCGACCTGACCGGTGAGAACGCCTCGGAAGCTGTGATCGAACAGGTGTTTGAACGTTTCTGCGTGGGAAAATAAGAGGAAAACCAAGGAAAAGTATATGAACCACTTAGGAGATTATGACGTTATCGTCATCGGTGCCGGTCATGCCGGCATCGAGGCAGCTCACGCCGCCGCAACGCTGGGCGCGAGAACGGCTGTGTTTACCATGAGTCTGGATGCCATTGGCAACATGCCCTGCAACCCCAGCATTGGTGGAACGGCAAAAGGCACGCTGGTACGTGAATTGGATGCGCTTGGCGGCGTGATGGGCCTTGCTGCAGATGCCACCTATCTGCAGAGCCGGATGCTCAACAAGGGCAAAGGCCCGGCGGTGCACGCCCTGCGTGTGCAGACCGACCGCAAGCGCTACCATGAATATATGAAGCATGCATTGGAACTCACGCCCGGCCTTGCCATCCATCAGGCTGAGGTTGTGAGCATCGAGACCGAGAACGGCCGTGTGAAGGGCGTTGTGACCCAGCTGAACGGGGAATACAGCGCCAAGTGCGTGGTCATTGCCACCGGCACGAACCTTGGCGGCAAAATTTTTGTGGGCGATGCGTGGTACGCCTCCGGCCCGGACGGGATGCACGCCGCCAACGCCCTGACCGACAGCCTGAAGGCTGCCGGGCTGCCGCTGCGCCGGTTCAAGACCGGCACCCCTGCCCGGGTGCACCGCCGCAGCATCGATTTTTCCAAGCTGGAATGCCAGCCCGGCGACCCGGACAATGAGCTGCAGCCCTTCAGCTTTATGACCGATGCACCCATGCACAACAAGGTGGAGTGCTGGATCGCCTATACCAACCCCGAGACCCACAGGATCATTCTGGATAACATCCAGCGCAGCCCGCTCTATGGCGGCATGATCGAGGGCGTTGGCCCGCGCTACTGCCCCTCCATCGAGGACAAGGTGGTGCGCTTTGCGGGCAAGGACCGCCACCCCATCTTTGTGGAGCCCTGCGGCGAGAACACCGAAGAGATGTATCTGCAGGGTGCTTCCAGCAGCCTGCCGGAGGATGTGCAGAATGCCTTCTACCGCAGTATCAAAGGGTTTGAGAACATCGAGATCATGCGCCCGGCCTACGCCATCGAGTACGACTGCGTAGACCCCACCAGTCTGGAAGCCACGCTGGAAAGCAAGGTGGTGCGGGGTCTGTACGGGGCAGGGCAGTTCAACGGCACCTCCGGCTACGAGGAAGCCGCCGCGCAGGGTCTGCTGGCGGGTCTGAACGCCGCCCGCAACGCGCTGGGCTTAGAGCAGCTGGTGCTGCCCCGGCATACCAGCTATCTGGGCACGCTGGTGGACGACCTTGTCACCAAGGGCGTCATGGACCCCTACCGCATGATGACCAGCCGCAGCGAGTATCGGCTGACCCTGCGGCAGGACAACGCCGACCAGCGCCTGACCCCCATCGGCAGGGAATACGGCCTTGTGCAGGATGACCGCTGGGCAAAGTACCAGCACACCCAGCAGATTTTGGAAGCCGAGCGCCGCCGCCTGCACGAAGCGCATCTGCGCACCGCAGACCTGCGCGCCGCCATGGAAGCCGCCGGTCTTGCCCCCGCCGCCGAGGGCGGCATTGCCGAGGAGCTGCTGCGCCGTCCCGAGATCAGCTACCCGCTGGTGGCGGGCATCATCGGCTGGGGAGAGGAGATCACCCCCATGCTGGCGGAGCGACTGGAGACCGAGATCAAGTACGCCGGTTACATCGCCCGACAGGACCGGATGATCCGGGAGGTGGCACGCCACGAAAAGACCCTCATCCCGGAGGATTTCGAGTATGCCGCCCTGACCGGCCTGACGCTGGAAGCCCGGGAAAAGCTTGCCCGCATCCGTCCCCGCAATCTGGGGCAGGCGGGGCGCATCCCCGGCGTTTCGCCCTCCGATGTGGCGCAGCTGAGCATCGCACTGGCAGGGAAACAACAAAAATAATACGAATTTGCGATAAAATAAACGATTGCGCTACCCCAACCACCTGACAGAAAGGAAAACACTATGATCGACAAACAGCGGTTGGAGGAAAAGTGTTCCACATGGAACATTGCCCTCACCGGCACCCAGCTGGATCAGCTGGATGCCTTTGCCCAGATCCTTGTAGACTACAACCAGAAGGTCAACCTGACCGCCATCACCGACCCGGAGGGCATCGAGGATAAGCATTTTCTCGACAGCCTGCTGTTTGCCAGCCAGCCGGAGGTTGCCGGGCGCATGGTGGACGTAGGTGCCGGGGCAGGCTTTCCGGGCATCGTGACCAAGATCTTCAAGCCGGAATTGGAACTGACCCTGATGGAGCCCACCGGCAAGCGGGTGGACTTTTTGAAGTACGCCTGCGCCCAGCTGGGGCTGACCGGGGTGGAGTTTGCCAAGGAGCGCGCCGAGGAAGCCGCCCGCAAGGTCTGGCGGGAGCAGTTTGATCTTGCTTCTGCCCGCGCCGTGGCAGCCCTGCCCATGCTGGCAGAATACTGCCTGCCGCTGGTGAAGGTGGGCGGCAACTTCCTTGCCATGAAGGGTGCATCCGGGGAAGAGGAGCTGACCGCCGCCCGGGGCGCTATCAAAAAGCTGGGCGGCGAGTACCGCGAGACCCGCACTTTGCACCTGCCCGGCGGCGACACCCGCACGCTGATTTTGTGCAAAAAGATTTCGCAAACTCCGACAGCATACCCCAGAAATGGCGGTAAAATTGCAAAAAGTCCGCTGAAATAACGCATAACTTGACGCAACCTGTAAGACCCTGCCGAACGAAATTTCTGGCGGGGTCTTTCTTTGTGTGCTACACTGAAGCTGAACAGGTTTTCCACGATTTCCCGGAGAAATGTGGAAAAACCGAAGGTTTATTTCACAGGAAAGGGGCAGCATCATGTTTGAACGCAAGAAACCGTCCGGGAAATTACTCTCTCTGCCCATCGACCAGATCCATCCGTCGCCCTTTCAGGCGCGGAAAAGCTTTGACGAGCAGGAGCTGACGGCGCTGGCGCAGAGCATCCGGGAGAACGGTCTGCTCCAGCCGGTCACGGTGCGCAAAGCGGCAGAGGGCTACGAGCTGGTGGCAGGGGAGCGGCGGCTGCGCGCCTGCCAGCTGGCAAAGATGACCACCATCCCCGCCATCCTGTGCAGCTACGCCGACGACCGCACCGCTGCACTGGGTCTGCTGGAAAACATCCAGCGCGCCGACCTGAACCCCTTTGAACAGGCGCAGGGGCTGCGGGATGTGATGGTGCTGTGGGACTGCACCCAAGCGGAAGCCGCCAAGCGTCTGGGTATGGCGCAGCCCACCTTTGCCAACAAGCTGCGGCTTTTGCAGCTGACGGCAGACCAGCGGCAGTTTGTGCTGGACAACAACCTCACCGAGCGCCACGCCCGCGCGGTGCTGCGCCTGCCGGAGAACCGCCGCAGCGAGGCGCTCATCACCATCGCCAAGCGCCGCCTGAACGCCCGCCAGACCGACAGCTACATCGAGCAGCTGCTGAACAGCCCGCCCAAGGCCGGGCACCGCATCTCCATGGTGCGGGACGTGCGCATCTTTGTCAATACCATCGACCACGCCATCCGGCTGATGACCGACAACGGCGTGCCCGCCACCGCCCACCGGGAAGAGAAGGACGGCTACATCGAGTACACCGTGCGCATCCCCACCGCCGCCGCGGAGAAGTAAAGTGTTCCATGTGGAACAGGGGAGAGGGGAAGAGGATATAGCCGAGGGATGTTCTCTTTTGACACCAAAAGAGAACCAGAAAAGTGCCAGCGATTTCGACGCGCTGGAGCCACGAAAAAGGGGCTGCTCGCCCCTTTTAACCCCAAAGAGGAGGGCTACACCGGAAAAAACTGAAGATTCACGCCTGTTCGGCGTGAAGATCTTTTAACCGTTTTTTCCGGCTCCGCCGATTTGAAGCCCCTCAGTCGCTGCGCGACAGCTCCCCCCGGGGGAGCGTTCCCACCTGCAAAGTTTACGGCTTTGCCGGAAACTTTCCCGCCATGCCAAGGGCTCTCCCTTTGGGAGAGCTGTCACCGAAGGTGACTGAGAGGGCGAGGGCGCTAACCGCAGCGCCATGCTTTCGCAGAAAGCGGCGCTGAAAATGCCGTTTTTCTCTACGACCCCTCCCGTGAAAATAGCGTTTGGAGCGCTCCGCAGAGCGCGACAAACGCGAAAATATAAATATTATTTCCGCTGAAAATGGCTAGAGCGAAGCGGAAGCCATTCCAAATCGTTTATTTGCAGCACAGAATCGTGCGGTCTTTTAACTTTTTCACCCCCAAAAGTTAAAAATCCAGCTGAAAAACGCTCCAGATGGTTCAAAAAACAATTTGGATGTGTTATACTAGAAGCCAAGGTGCCTGTCGGACGGGGAAACCGGCGGGCACAACTGCGTGTTCCATGTGGAACAAATCTTTCCCCGGGAGGAAGAAAAGCGCGTGGCAAAAATTGTAGCGATCGCAAACCAGAAGGGCGGAGTGGGCAAAACCACCACCGCCGTCAACCTTTCGTCCTGCGTAGCGGCATTGGGCAAAAAGGTGCTTATCGTAGACTTAGACCCGCAGGGCAACACCACCACCGGCTATGGCATCCCAAAGCGCAGTGTGGAGGCGGGCACTTACGAGGTGCTCATCGGCAGGGCAACGGCGGCGCAGGCCATCCGGCACACCGAGTACCGCACCGATGTCATTGGCTCCAACACCCGGCTGGCGGGCGCCAGCTTGGAAATGATCGACCTGCCCGGCCGCGAAGGGCGTCTGCGCAAGGCGCTGGCTGAGGTGCAGAAGGACTACGACTTCATCTTTATCGACTGCCCGCCCAGTCTGGATCTGCTCACCCTCAACGGCCTGAGCGCCTGCGACAGTGTGCTCATCCCGGTGCAGTGCGAGTACTATGCGCTGGAAGGTCTGTCGGAGCTCATCAGCACCCTCAAGACCATCCGCAAAAAGTATAACCCGTATCTGGATATCGAGGGCGTGGTGTTCACCATGTTCTCGCTGCGGTACAACCTGACCGTGCAGGTGGTGGAACAGGTGCAGAAGTACTTCGGCTCCAAGGTGTACAAGACCACCATCCCGCGCTCCATCCGCATTTCGGAGG
>ONZY01002239.1_pt1 | contig 11385 bp, 7 predicted proteins | sample 1671451 | NCBI WGS metagenome assembly ONZY01 (sample SAMN06348158, study PRJEB24527) | human gut metagenome | biome: human gut; feature: ankylosing spondylitis patient; material: feces | host: Homo sapiens | place: China | collected 2015-10 | reverse complement strand
ACTGGAGTTCAGACGTGTGCTCTTCCGATCTGTATAACTGGTAATACAAAAAATAAACGGGATGCAATTAAAAAATAAGCAGGATGGGAGCAGCTGTTATGAAAAATGAAGATGATGTTATCGGCAATGAAATAACGGGTGGCGGGAGCAGTTCCAGCGGTCCTTTAAAAAGTCTGCTGGAGGTATGTCCGATCTGCGGCAAGGAATTTTCCTGCAATAAAACCTATCATGTCTATACGGCACTGGCCGGACGCCGGCGGCAGTATTACTGCAGTTATCACTGCTTTAAACAGCGGCCGAATCCCAAAAATAAATTATAAAACACTAAAACACCGTACATTTTGTGCGGTGTTTTTTATTATATTGTTGGTCTGCTGGTATATATGACAGGAATAGAATAGTTTGCAGGATTTGTTGAATGATATTTTTGCAGTGCTTACATATATTCACCAATATGGGGAAGCTTAAAAAGAACGAGTAAGTAAATCAGTATGATTGTCCTGTGGGGGGGTAAAACTATACGATATCAAAAAATAATATTGCAAGAATATTGCTTTTTTAAAATCAGTTAACTACAATATTAATTAGATAACGAATAATTTAGAAAATATTAAATAAGATAATTGTAAAACTTAAATTGATGAGAGGATTTGCAGAAATTTAAAATAATGAGAGAAGTGAAAGCATGAACGCTGACAGTTACGGCCTTAAATTGAACGAACAAAGCAGTGAGCAGACGGTCTATGATTACAATATGCTGATGAGTGCAATGAACGTTAGTGTCAGTAAGCACTTGATGGACGAAAATTTTACGGTAGTCTGGGCTAATGATTATTTTTACTCGCAGACTTTATACACAAAGCAAGAGTATGAAGCAATCTATCATAACAGCTGCCGCAAATATTTTGAGCAGTACCCGGAAGAGTATGAAAAAATGGCGATGGTAGTTGAACAGGCATTGCTGAAAGGGAAAAGTGGTTATGAATGTATCTGCAGGATGCCGCGTAAAGATGGAAGCTGCTCCTGGATCAAAGTCAGCGGTATGTTCAGCGACCAAAAGGTTAACGATATCCCGGTCATTTACGCTACCTTTATTGATGTTACTGAAGCCGTTGAACAAAAGGAACTGCAGCAGCAGCTGGAAAAACGTTCACAGGAACTGCAGGCGGCACTGCAGGCGGCAGAAGTCGCTAACCGTGAAAAATCTGATTTTCTTTCCCGGATGTCGCATGATATCAGGACGCCGATGAACGCTATTATGGGGATGACAGATATTGCCTCCGCGCATATCGACACTCCGGAAAAGGTACAGGATTGTCTGCGGAAAATCTCGCTTTCGAGTCAGCATCTTCTGGGCCTGATCAATGATGTGCTGGATATGTCGAAGATAGAAAGCGGAAAAATGACTCTGGCGGAAGAAGTGATCGAGCTGCCGGAGGTGATGGACACTATCGTTTCGATCATGCAGAGCAGTGTCAAGGCCAGGCAGCAGCAGTTTGACGTGCGCCTGCGGCATATCAGGCACGAGCAGCTGTGCTGCGATTCGCTGCGTCTGCGGCAGGTACTGATCAATGTGCTTTCCAACGCTTCCAAGTTTACGCCGCCGGGCGGTACCGTCAGTTTCGATATCGAAGAAACGGCGTCAGAAAATGCGGCCAAAGCCTGGTTCAAATTTACAGTCAGGGATACCGGAATCGGAATCAAGCCGGAGTTTTTGAGGGATATTTTTAAACCCTTCACCCGCGAAAAAGACAGCCGGATCGATAAAACAGAAGGCAGTGGTCTGGGGATGGCGATCTCGAAGAAAATCGTCGATTTGATGGGCGGGACGATCGAGGTCAGCAGCGAGGTTGGTACTGGTACTGAATTTACGATCAGCCTGCCGCTGCAGATCAGTGAACTGGAATTGGGCAATTTTAAGTTTCCCGATTTGAAGATCATCGTAGTCGACGATGATGTGATCGTCTGTGAGCATACGACGGAGCTTTTACGGCAGATTGGCATTCGTTCGGACTGGGAAACGTGTGGACAGCGGGCGGTGCAGAAGGTCCTGGCGGCGCATCAGGCGGGTGAGCCTTACGACGCGGTGATACTGGACTGCAGGATGCCGGATCAGGACGGAGTGGAAACGGCGGCGATCATTCGCCGCGCTATCAGCGAACCGCTGCCGATCATTTTGATTTCAGCATATGATTCGGCCGATGTTGAAACGAAGGCGCGTCATGCGGGTGTCAACGGTTTTATGACGAAGCCTGTTTTTATGTCGACTTTGTGTCGGGCGTTACAGAGATATGTTTTAGGTCAAGCAGCTGCCGATGAACAAAAGAGTAAAACTGATTTCAGCGGTAAACGCTTTTTATTAGTGGAAGATAACGCCTTGAACCGTGAGATAGCGGTGGAAATGCTGGAATCTGCCGGCGCTGTGGTAGAAAGTGCCTGTGACGGTGCAGAAGGCGCGGCAAAATTTGCGGCGGCGCCGGCCGGCTATTATGATCTGCTGCTGATGGATGTGCAGATGCCTGTGATGAACGGCTATGAAGCCACGCAGAAGATCCGCGCTTCTGCTAAGTCCGATGCCAGAACCGTGCCGATCGTGGCGATGACGGCCGATGCTTTTGCCGAAGATATCATCGAAGCGAAAAAGGCAGGTATGAACAGCCATTTAGCCAAGCCTTTAAATTTAGCGACGCTGGTGCGTGAAATAAATAAACAGCTGCAGAAGCATTGAAAAAGAGAATAAAAGTTCTGGGACACCGTATGTGTGATTGCATATGGTGTTTTTTTATTTATTTTTAGAAGCAAAGAAAAGAGGCTGTTGTACAAGGCTGGCAAGTAAATAATTCAAATAACAAAACCGTCTGCCGGGGCAGGCGGTTTTTTGCAGTTCGGGTACCAGTTGCAAGACTTTCAGACAGGCGTATTCACTTATAACAAAAATGTCTTGCGGGGGGGGACAAATATGGTATTATATCAAAAATAAACTATATAGATAGTATTAAGTATCAGGAATAAGAAATTATCAAAACAAGAATTAATTAAAATATTGCGAAAGTAGACGTGACAAGTAAGGTTTTCACCAAGGCGTTGCGACCCTCCGCCTTGCTTGAAAATATTTCCCTACAGGTGCCGCTTTGCTAAAAAAGCAGAGCGGCAAACCCAAATGAGCGCTGCGGTTTAAAGCTGCAGCTTTGATGAAAGTTTTTAGACAGGGAGCACAGATGCTTCCTTTGTTTAAAATATTATTTCCAAACAACCCTTTATGTATAATCGGGGTCTTGCAATCGGCGTGAAAAATTTACAGAAAGGAGCGGGAAAGGCAAAAGCCAGGGCAACCATTTTCAGTAGAAGTCAGGCTGTGACACGCCTGCTGCCCCTGCGCGATAACGGGTAGAAATTTGAAGTAAAAATTGATGATGAAGGAGTGAGACAGTTGTCTAAATCCAAAAGGTACCAGTTAGAGAAAAAAATCATGGTTTTTCTGAGCAGCGGTTTGTTTGCGATCTCAGGATTTTGTGCAGGCGACGTTTATGCCGCGGCTGTTTTTGCGGATGGGACAGGGACCAATTCGACTGTTGCCGGCGTAAATAACAACGCCAGCGGTGAGAATACTAATGCTGTAGGTTATAACAATCATGCTATTTCTGATAACAGCAACGCGATCGGCGCGAATAATCAGGCTCTGGCCGAGGATTCCAATGCCATCGGCAGTAAAAACAACACTTATGCCAATGAATCGAACGCGATCGGCAGCGGCAATATCACTAATGGCGTCGGGTCTAATGCTATTGGTAAGGATAATGTGGCTAATGGCTTGGACAGTAACGCTTTTGGTACTGCCAATAAGGCGAATTCGGATAATTCCAATGCTTTCGGTACCGGCAATCTGGCGGATGGTATCGGTACGAGCGCCTTTGGTTATTTGAATAATGTCAGCGGCAATGAATCAGTGGCGTTTGGTTTTACCAATACCATTTCAGCGGCAGAGGCCGTAGCAATGGGCCGCAATAATCAGGTGATCGCTACCGGCGGCAGTGCGATCGGTAATAATAATCAGGCAATGGCGATGTATTCTACTGCGATCGGCAATGATAACTATGCTATCGGTGAGAATTCCAGCGCGATCGGCCTTGGCAACAATATTACAGCTAACGATGCTACGGCGCTGGGCAACAAGAATACGGCTTCGGGGATCTCGGCAGGCGCTGTCGGTATCAGCAATACTGCCAGCGGCCATAATGCCCAGGCTTTCGGTTATTTAAACGAAGCTACGGGTCAGGATTCTCAGGCCTTCGGCGCTCAGAACAAAGCGACGGAGCGTTATGCCAGCGCTTTCGGGCATGAAAATGAGGCTAAGGCCTATGCGGGCAGTGCGCTGGGTGTGAAAAACGTGGCGACAGGCAATTTTGCTTCAGCGGTTGGTTATGACAATACGGCATCCAACTATCTGGCTAACGCCATCGGTACCTCGAATGTGGCCTCCGGAGCCTATGCCAATGCTTACGGTGTATATAATGAAGCTACTGCCAGCTATGCCAGTGCTTTCGGCTACGGCAATATCGTCAGCGGCGAGCATGGCATCGCATCTGGCTACAATAATAACATCAGCGGCAATTTCGCCAGCGCTTTCGGTACAGATAATACAGTCAGCAATATTCGCAGTGCGGCGGTAGGTTCGAATAATACCGTCAGCGGTGAGGTCAGTAATGCTTTTGGCTATAATAATACCGCCAGCGGCAATTATACTAACGCTATCGGTTATAACAACCAGACGCAGGCTTTTGCTTCTTCGGCGATCGGCTATCAGAACAAGGCTACGGCCAGCGCGGTTTCGGCCAGCGCCGTGGGTCGTTCTAACGAAGTGAGCAACGAATATGCCAATGCTTTCGGTGCTTTGAACAAGGCGTCGGGTTCTTCCTCCAGCGCTTTCGGCGTCAACAATAACGCTTCGGGTTCCTTTGCCAGTGCTCTGGGTTATCAGAACACAACGGCCGGCTATCTCGGCAGTGCTGTGGGCGCCAGCAATAACGCGTCTGCTAATTATGCCAGTGCTTTTGGTTATGGCAATGCGGCCTCGGGCTATGTCGGCAACGCTATCGGCAGTATGAATACATCTTCCGGCAGTTATGCCAGCGCCGTAGGCTATAAAAATACAGCCAGCGGCGTCAAATCCAACGCTATCGGCAATGAAAATACAGCATCAGAAGAATACACTAACGCTGTCGGCGCCGGCAACAGAGTCAGCGGCTACGCCTCCAGTGCCTTCGGCAACAATAACGAGGTGACTGCTGAATTCGCCAGCGCTTTTGGCCACAGCAATAATATCAGCGGCTACGTTTCCAATGCCCTGGGTTATGATAACGCTGTCAGCGGCGATTATTCAACGGCGGTAGGCCTTTTTAATAATGTAGGCGGCAATTCGTCCCATGCTTTTGGCTATGGCAATAATATTGCTGCCAATTCCAGTTCCGCTGTCGGCAACGGCAATACGATCAGCACCGGCGCTGATAATTCTTTCGCGCTTGGTAACGATACCAGTATCTCGCTGGCTAACAGCGTCGCTTTGGGCAGTAATTCCGCAGTGACTGCGATCAACAGCGTTACGGGCAACAGCAGCTATACTAAATGGGCCGGCGTCAGCGACGTCGTGGGCGTTGTCAGCGTAGGCAGCTCCGGGTCGACCCGTCAGATCCAAAATGTAGCGGCAGGGCAGGTCAGCGCCACTTCTACCGATGCCGTCAACGGCAGCCAGCTGTATGAAGTAGCGCAGAAAGCAGCGCAGCAGGCTACTGTTTCGGCAGGCGACAGCAACGTCGTCGTTACGCCTACCACGAACAGCAGCGGCGGCACTGATTATGAAGTGAAGCTGGCTGACGAACTGCAGATCGGTACTGGCGTCAATGTCGACGGCACCGGCGATGGCAAGATAGATGTCGGTAACGGCAATGTGGTTATCGACGGCAGCGACGGCTCGATAACTGCCGGCGGTGTGACGATCAATAAAGATGATGAAGGCACGATCAACGGCCTGACCAATACTACCTGGGACCCGGACAATTATGTATCCGGGCAGGCTGCGACCGAAGACCAGCTGAAAGCGATCCACGATAAAGCTGCGGAAGCGGCCGAGCTGGCAGCTAAGCATACAACGATGGAAGCTGTCGACAACAATATCCTGATCGAAAAAAGCACTAACGCTGACGGCGGCGACCATCACGAACTGAAATTGAATGATGTCGTTGAGATCGGCAGCGGTGCCAATAAAGTCACTATCGACGGTACAAATGGCACTGTCAGCACCGGTAATATCAATATGAACGGCACCAACGGCATGATAACTGCCGATAAGATCACTATCGACGGCGGTTCCGGCACAATCGGCGGTCTGACCAATACTACCTGGGACGCAGATAATTACGTTTCCGGGCAGGCTGCGTCGGAAGATCAGCTGAAAACCGTTTATGATACCGCAGTCAAATATGACGTGGACAGCGGCGGTAATATCAACACCGGTAAAATCACGCTGGAAGGCAGCAGCGGCACTACGATCGGCAATGTAGCGGCAGGCGAAGTCAGCGCTACTTCGATGGACGCCGTCAATGGCAGCCAGCTGTATCAGGTCAAGCAGGACATCAATAATATCAATCAGGATATCACCAAGCTGGGTGACGAGATCGATACGGTCGGTGCTCTGTCAGCAGCGATGGCAGGGCTGCATCCGCGCTTCCAGGACGGTAACAAGGGCGAGCTGGCCATGGCTTACGGCGGCTACGGCGGCAAAAGCGCATTAGCAGTCGGCGGCTTCTATGCCCCCAACGAAAAAGTAATGTTCTCGCTGGGTCTGGGCATTTCCGAAGGCGGCAGTAAAATGGGCAACTTCGGCGTCAATTTTGCACTGGACCGCTCTAGAGACCGCAAGGCAGAACCGAGAGATATCATCTATACCCGTAAGGAAGTAGATAATTCTTTAGCGGCGCAGGATGAAAAGATCCAGCTGCTGCTGGCCAAGGTCGAAGAACAAAGCAGAGAAATGGAAAAACAAAGCCGTGAAATCGAATACCTGCGAGCACAGGTAGAAAAGTAAATACAGAAAATACTATACTTGCCCCGGCCTGCAAGGCTGGGGCAAACTTTCTGAGCAGAGGAGCAGTAAGTATGAAAAAGATCTGGAGCTTTATCCTATGTCTGGTCATAAGTCTGGCGATGACCAGCGTTTGCCTGGCCAGCGATGGCGCTGACCTGAACAAACAGCAGCAGGCAGTAGTTAAGGTATTTGCCGCCTTAAACGGTCAGAACGGGATGGAATATGCCGACATACGCCAGCTGATGTCAGCGAAGCTGCAAACAGAGCTGGATGAAAAAACTTTCGGCAGTGTGAAAAATAATCTGCGCCGCAGCTACGGCGAGCAGCGCGAAAACAGGTTCCTGGCCTATCAGCGGTATGCTGACGGCGACCGCCTGGCTTATCTGGCTAAATACAGTAAGGAGAAAGCTCTGCTGTTTATATTCGTTTTCGATAAGCAGAACGATCTAGGGGCGTTTTCCTTTCAGCCTATAGGCGAATAACAGCAGTAACAGTACAGTTTTGCCCGTTTTACAGCATTTAAATAGAAAGCAGCAGCGATATTTTCAGCAGAAAGCTTGCTGCTGCTCATCTGATTTCAAAAAATGATCCCTTTGCCACAGCGGCAGATAAGGGATCATTTTTTGAAATTTTAAATGTAATAGTTATAAAAATTATAAGAATTATAAAAAAGTGCTTAATTGTAATAAAAATATCTTGCAAGGTGCAAAGAAAATATGTTAATATGGCAAAAATAATCCATATAAATAATATTAAGTATTAAGGTTTATAAATTAATTAAACTAAAATTACTTAAATTGTTACGAATGAAAAGACGATAGAGAAAGCAGAGGTCAGCCTAAAAAACAGAACAGCTTTATAAAAAATAGATGCGGGGCAGATTTATTGTTTCAGCATACTATACAAAGCAAGTAACTATTTAAGGAAAAGAGGTGGGGAATTGTCTAAATCCCGAAAAGTTCAGTTAGAGAAAAAAATTATGATTTTTTTAAGCAGCGGTGTCTTTATTTTTTCAGGCCTGTATGCGAGTAATGTGCAGGCGGCGCCCGTTTTTTCCAGTGGCAGTGCTTCTGATTCCACTGTTGCCGGTGTGAATAATACAGCTTCCGCTAATTCCAGCAGTGCTTTTGGTTATTTCAATACTGCCGGGGGCTTGGCATCCAGTGCTTTTGGCTGGAGCAATACTGCCAGCGCCGAAAATGCCAGCGCTTTTGGTTATGTCAACGAGGCGAGCGGCCTGGCGTCCAGCGCGCTCGGTTTCAGGAATAAAGCGGCCAATGAAAATGCCAGCGCTGTCGGTTATGGCAATAATGCCGGCGGTGTAGCGTCCAGTGCTTTTGGTTTCAGCAATGTTGCTAAAGTGGACTATGCCAGTGCTTTTGGCTATAGCAATGAGGCGAGCGGCCTGGCATCCAGCGCAGTTGGTTTCAGGAATAAAGCGGCCAGTGAGAATGCCAGCGCTGTCGGCTATGGCAATAATGCTAATGCTCTGGCTGCCAGTGCAGTTGGCTACAATAATACAGCAGGCGGCGTAGGTTCCAGTACGATCGGCTATAATAATACGGCTACGAATGAAAATGCCAGTGCTTTTGGTTACGGTAATACTGCAGGCGGCCTGGCGTCCAGCGCTTTTGGTTTCAGCAATACTGCCAGCGGCGATAATGCCAATGCTTTTGGCTATAATAATATTGCCAGCGGTTCCAAGAGCAATGTTTTCGGAACGGGAAATACTGTTTCCGGCAGCAGCAGTACCGCAGTCGGTACTGCTAATGAAGTTGCCGCTGAAAACAGCACTGCTATCGGCAATAACAATACGATCAGCTCCGGTGCAGAAAATTCGGCGGCGCTGGGAAATAATATCAGTATCAGCTTAAAAGACAGTGTAGCTTTGGGAAATAATTCTACAGCGACGGCGATCAACAGCGTTACGGGCAACAGCAGCTATACTAAATGGGCCGGCGTCAGCGACGTCGTGGGCGTTGTCAGCGTAGGCAGCTCCGGGTCGACCCGTCAGATCCAAAATGTAGCGGCAGGGCAGGTCAGCGCCACTTCTACCGATGCCGTCAACGGCAGCCAGCTGTATGAAGTAGCGCAGAAAGCGGCCGAGCAGGCTACTGTTTCGGCAGGCGACAGCAATGTCGTCGTTACGTCAACTACCAACAGCAGCAGCGGCACCGATTACGAAGTGAAGCTGGCTGATGAGCTGGAGATCGGTACTGGCGTCAAAGTAGACGGCACCGGCGACGGTAAGATCGAAGTCGGTAACGGAAATGTGGTCATCGACGGCAGCGACGGTTCGATTACTGCTGGCGGCGTGACGATCAATAAAGATGATGCAGGCACGATCAACGGCCTGACCAATACTACCTGGGACCCGGATAATATCACCAGCGGGCAGGCGGCAACGGAAGACCAGCTGAAAGCGATCTACGATACGGCGGCGGAAGCAGTCGAGCTGGCCGCGCAGCAAAGCTCGGTATCGACAGGCGACAGTAACTTTATCGTCACAAAAACCACTAATGACAGCGGCGGCATCGATCACGAGCTGAAGCTGAATGAAGTAGTCGAGATCGGCAGCGGCGCCAATAAAGTCACTATCGACGGCAATAACGGTACGATCAGTACCGGTAATATCAATATGAACGGTACCAACGGCGTTATTACGGCCGATAAGATCACTATCGACGGCGGTGCAGGCACGATCGGCGGTCTGACCAATACTGCCTGGGACGCAGAGAATATCACCAGCGGCCAGGCGGCGACCGAAGACCAGCTGAAAACTGTTTCTGACAGCGCTATCAAATACGATGTGGACAGCGGCGGCACTATCAATAAAAACAAAATCACGCTGGAAGGCAGCAATGGCACCACGATCGGCAATGTAGCGGCGGGCGAAGTCAGCGCCACCTCGATGGACGCCATCAACGGCAGTCAGCTGTATGCAGTACAGCAGGATATAGGCAATATCCACAGAGATATCAATAAGCTGGGTGACGAGATCGATACGGTCGGCGCGCTGTCAGCAGCGATGGCAGGGCTGCATCCGCGCTTCCAGGACGGTAACAAGGGCGAGCTGGCCATGGCTTACGGCGGTTACGGCGGTAAAAGCGCATTAGCAGTCGGCGGCTTCTACGCCCCCAACGAAAAAGTAATGTTCTCACTGGGACTGGGTGTTTCTGAAGGCGGCAGCAAAATGGGCAACTTCGGCGTCAACTTTGCGCTGGATCGCTCTAGAGACCGTAAGGCAGAAGCACGAGATATAGTTTATACCCGTAAAGAGGTAGACAGCTCTTTGGCAGCGCAGGATGAAAAAATCAAACTGCTGCTGGCTAAGCTGGAAGAACAAAGCCGGGAAATAGAAGAACTGAAAGCAAAAGTAAATTAACAGCAAAACCCCTGTCTGCTTAGCAGACAGGGGTTTTATTCTGAGGATAGGAGCAGCACAGCACGGCTGATAATCTGCATAAAAGCAGTCAACAAAAAACAATGAAACAGCTTTAAAATTTCAAAAAAATTTACTGGAAATCATCTTTTGAACAGAGTGGAGCTGTTTATATGTTTTAGGTTCAAAAGGCAGCCGCAGCAGGCCTTGACAGGTAATGCGGCTTTTAATCTGGTTTTAATCTTGGCGTTATAAAATAAAGACAAAGCAAAGGCCGGCGACGTAACGGCCGTTAAGGAGGTAAAGGATATGAAAAGAAAATCTATAGCTATGCTGGCAGCAGCTCTCTGCACCTTGGCGATCACAGTTACAGCTTTAGCTGCCGAACTCATCAATGCGGAACAGGCGCGCAGCATTGCTGCTCAATGGGTACCGGCAGGCAGCACACATCTGGTGACTAAGGACGAAAGCTTTGAATTCGTGCCTCATTATGACGTTAAATTCTATGATAATAAAACCAATACCGCCTATGAAATCGAGGTTTTAAGAAACGGCGGCAAGGTAAGAGAGTTTAAAATGGAAGCGCAGACCGCTTTAGGCAGCCCTAAAATCGTCCTTTCAGTAAATGATGTGCAAAATCTGGTCCGGAAGGAATTCCCGAATGCTGTTTTTACTAAAGTAGAATTAGACCGCGGTGACGGGCTTTATGAATATGAAGCAGATTTTTACACGCCGGAGGTACGGGGCGAAATGAAATTCAACCCTGAAACAGGCACTGTTATTGAAAAAGAAATAAAATATACTGTGTTTTAAGCAAGAAGCGGACAGTAAAATAAGACCGGATTTTCCGGTCTTATTTTTATTTGACAGCTAGATCGGAAGAGCACACGTCTGAACTCCAGTCACACTTGAATCTCGTATG
>ONZY01002237.1_pt1 | contig 11392 bp, 9 predicted proteins | sample 1671451 | NCBI WGS metagenome assembly ONZY01 (sample SAMN06348158, study PRJEB24527) | human gut metagenome | biome: human gut; feature: ankylosing spondylitis patient; material: feces | host: Homo sapiens | place: China | collected 2015-10 | reverse complement strand
ATCTACAAAAAGGGAGATTCTTTTGAATCTCCCTTTATAAGCTAACTCAACAATGATATCCAATGATATCCGCTGCTGAATCCGGCATCAGATTATTATACCGGATATGTCTTATTTTCTGTATCCGCAGCCTTTGGGTCAACCTTTGTCTGTTGCGCTTCTCTGTACTTAAAGAATTCTTCTGCAACTGCCGGGAATAATGCGTATGATAATACGTCTTCATCCTGCTGTTTGTACTTCTGAACGACCGGGCTCTTTTTGAAGCCTTCTAACTGTGGCTCAATCAAGTCAGCCGGACGGCATGTAATCGGCTCTGTATCACCGATTGCCTTCTTCTGTACTTCTTTATTAAACGGCTTAACGGTACGTCCGAATTCACCTGCAAGAACCTTCTTGGATTCTTTTGTAATCATCTTGTAACGTTCACCCTGTAATACATTTAATACAGCCTGTGTACCGACAATCTGTGATGACGGTGTAACCAGAGGCGGTTCACCATAATCCTTACGAACTCTCGGAATTTCTTCAAGCACAGCCTGATACTTGTCTTCTGCACCTGCATCCTTTAACTGGGATACAAGATTTGATAACATACCACCCGGTACCTGATATAAGAGTGTCTTGATATTTACGCCGAGAACCTTTGTATTCATCAGACCTGTCTTTAATGCTTCCTCTCTCATCGGACGGAAGTATTCAGCGATTTCAGCCAGCAGATTCTGGTCAAGTCCTGTATCATACGGTGTGCCCTTAAAGGTTTCTACCATAACTTCTGTTGCAGGCTGGCTTGTACCCATTGAGAACGGTGACATTGCTGTATCAATAACATCTGCACCGGCTTCTACTGCCTTTAAATAGGTCATGGAAGCAACACCGGATGTATAATGTGTATGCATCTGAATCGGCAGTGAAGAACCTTCCTTTAATGCCTGTACGAGTTCTGTTGCTTTATATGGAAGTAAAAGACCTGCCATATCCTTGATACAGATAGAGTCTGCACCCATATCTTCAATCTTCTTTGCTGTTTCTTTCCAATAATCCAGTGTATAGGCATCACCGATTGTATAAGAAAGTGCAATCTGTGCATGTCCTTTTTCTCTCTTAGCTGCCTTTACTGCTGTTTCAAGATTTCTTAAATCGTTAAAGCAGTCGAAAATACGGATAATATCAATACCGTTTGCAATAGACTTCTGTACGAAATATTCTACTACATCATCTGCATAATGATTGTATCCGAGGATATTCTGTCCTCTGAATAACATCTGTAATTTTGTATTTTTAAAACCATCTCTTAACTTACGAAGTCTTTCCCATGGGTCTTCTTTTAAGAATCTAAGAGATGCATCGAATGTCGCACCACCCCAGCACTCTACAGAATGATATCCGACTTTATCCATCTTATCGACAATCGGAAGCATCTGCTCTGTTGTCATTCTTGTAGCAATTAAGGACTGATGTGCATCACGCAATACGGTCTCAGTAATTTTTAAAGGTTTTTTCACCTGTTCTGCCATCTTTATATCCTCCATTAATATCTATTTTACATTACACCAAACATCGCCATAAACGTACCTGCGGCAACTGCAGTACCGATAACACCGGCTACGTTTGGTCCCATCGCATGCATTAACAGGAAGTTGGACGGATCTGCTTCCGTGCCGACCTTCTGTGATACTCGTGCTGCCATTGGAACGGCTGATACGCCGGCTGAACCAATCAGCGGATTTACCTTGCCATGTGTTGCCTTGCACATAATCTTACCAAACAGTACACCGGCTGCCGTACCAAATGCAAACGCAACCAGACCTAATGCAACAATCTTTAAAGTATCAAGATTTAAAAATGCCTCTGCACTTGTTGTTGCACCGACAGATGTACCCAGAATAATAACAACGATGTACATCAATGCATTTGATGCTGTTTCTGTAAGCTGCTTTACAACACCGCTCTCTTTAAAGAGATTACCTAACATCAGCATACCAACGAGTGGAGCTGTTGTCGGAAGAATCATAACAACAACAATCGTTACAACGATTGGGAACAGAATCTTTTCCAGTTTGGATACAGGACGTAACTGTTCCATTTTAATCTTTCTTTCATCTTCTGTTGTTAAAAGCTTCATAATCGGTGGCTGGATAATCGGAACCAGTGACATATAAGAATATGCTGCCACCGCAATCGGTCCCATATATTTTGTCTGTCCTAATTTACCGGCAAGGAAGATAGATGTCGGTCCATCGGCACCACCGATAATAGAAATCGCTGCTGCTGCCTTATCCGGGAATCCCATAAAGATTGCCAGAATATATGCAGCGAAAATACCGAACTGCGCTGCCGCACCAAGCAGAAAGCTCTTTGGATTGGCAATCAGCGGTCCGAAATCTGTCATTGCACCAACACCAAGGAAAATCAAGGACGGTAAAATACTCCATTCATCCAGTAAATAGAAGTAATGCAGTAAACCACCCACACCATTGCTGGAATCCTCAATGGAAAGCATGATGTCCGGATAAAGATTGACAAGAAGCATACCAAAGGAAATCGGTACAAGAAGCAGAGGTTCGTATCCTTTTTTTATTGCTAAGTACAGGAAAATCAACGCAACAACAACCATGAGGTAATTGCCCCATGAAAGCCCGAAAAATGCGGTCTGCTGTACGAGGTTTCCCAATGTTTCTATAATATAACTCATTTTTTAACCTCCCGTTTCAATGATTCTGATAAAGAACTTAGTTCATGGAAACTAATACTTTACCTGTTTCAACGGAATCACCAACGGCACATTCTACTGTTGCAACAGTACCGTCCTGTGGTGCACAGATTTCATTTTCCATCTTCATGGCTTCAAGAACAACAAGTACATCACCCTTCTTTACAGCAGAGCCTGCTGCAACCGGTGTCTTTAAAATCTTACCCTGCATTGGAGCAGTTACCTTTACTGCACCCTGTGCGCCAGCCGGTGCTGCTTTCTTTGCTGCCTTTGGAGCAGCTTTCGGTGCGGCCTTTGCTGCCGGTGCTGCTGCGCTTCCTGTTCCTTCTTCTACTGTAACGTCATATACATTCCCATTCACTGTGATCGTATAATTTTTCATTGTTTCCTCCGTTCCACCGCGGTCTGCGGCTGATTGATTATCAAATATTTTAATTTTATTTCCAGTTATTCTGTCTGCCGACTTTTCTGATGGAACGAACTACCAGTCCATCTGCCGCAGTACCTTCTGATGCAGCAATCGCCGCCGTAATAACAGCAACCAGTTCGCAGTCATCTTCTTCCTCGTCTTCCGGTTCTTCAACAACCGGTGCCGGTGCTGTCTGCTGTGGTTCTTCTGCTGTCTGTTTCTTTGCTCCGATTTTATTAACATGCTGAAGCAGAGAAATGATATAAGAAATGAAAATCAGCACAATAAATACCGTACCCATACCGAGCACTGTATTTAATACAGCCTTTTCCATCTTCTCACCTGTTGTATAAGTCGGGTTAATTGCACCGCTGTCCAGGTTGAAATCATCATCAATGACCAGCTCAAATGAGCAGGTTCTTGTTTCATATGTTGCATTGATTGCAATTGTACACAGTGTTCCTGTTTCATCACTGACTCTGACTTCTTCTTTGTCAATAGACTTTAATGCGCCTAAATCTTCTCTTGTTTTAACCCAGCTGTTATAAAACTCAATCGTCTTGTCGTTCATGCCCTGCATATTTACGACATAGACTTTTCCATTCACATAGCTGAGTGTCTTTGCTGCTTCGCCATCTGCTTTAATCTGTGCATCCGATGTCTGGTCTAAATATACCAGCATATCTTCTGCCCACTGTACCATATCTGAGGCATACTGATTGACCTTCATATCTTTAAGGCTCGTCTTAGCACTGTCTGAAGAAATGGTATTGGTGCAGGCTGTCATACTGAACACGCAGGCTAACACACAGAACAACACGAAAAAGCGTTTGATATTAGTTTTCTTCATATTGTTTCACCTCATTATCAGACCGTTCCATGCTTCTTAACCGGACGATCCTCTCTTTTTGTGTACAGCATTTCAAACGCTGCCGCAACATACTGTCTTGTTTCCTCAGGATTAATAATTGTATCCACATAACCTCTTGCTGCTGCAGATTCTACGCTGGACTGTAACTGTGCGTACTCTGCTGCCTTTTCAGAAATCTTTGCGTTGACATCTTCTGCCTTATCAATCTCATCTGCATACATAATCTTTGCTGCACTGGCTGCATCCATCATACCGATGCTTGCTGACGGCCATGCGTATGTCATATCTGCACCGACTGCTTTGGAATTCATTGCCACATAAGCACTTCCGTAAGCTTCGCCGATGATTACATTAACCTTTGGTACGGTTGCATTTGCAAATGCATATGTAAGCTTTGCTGCTGCCTTTGCAATCTTCTTTTCTGAATCAACTGTTGCTTCAAAGCCCTTTACATTGGTAAGGGTCAGCACCGGAATTTCAAATGCATCACAGAAATTTACAAATTCTGCAGCTTTTTCAGCACCGTCAACGGTCAGTACCGGTTCAAACTTTTCTGCTGCTTCGCCTTCGTCATCAAAACGGACTGTTCTGTTGGCAACGGCGCCGACTGTTGTACCGTTAATCTTTAACAGACCTGTTACAACACTCTTTGCAAATTCAGACTTTACTTCCATAAATAAGCCGTCATCTGCAATATCTGTTAATGCAAGCACTGCATCTGCTGCTTCTGCTTCCATATCCGCACATGCTCTATTTAAATCATCTTCGCAGTCTGCATAAGCTACATCGTCATTATTGGCCGGAAGAAGAGATACAAGCTGTCTGATGCCATTTGCAATTGTTTCCTCATCACCTGTAAAATCTGCAACACCTGCTTCTGCCTGAAATGCAGCAGATGCTGTGTCTAACTTGGTATCATTGTTGCCATCTAATGCATTCGGACTGTTCACAAATAACTTTCCGTTCTTTTCTTCTACAAATGTAAAATCAGAAAGTTCTGAAAGAACTGCAAGACCGCCGCCGCAGCTTCCGTAAACAGCCGTAATCTGTGGTACAAGACCGGAACATAATGACATCTTCCGGTAAATTGTTCCGAAACCATTCAAAGCATCTGTTGCTTCCTGAAGTCTTAATCCTGCACAATCTATCAGGCCAATAACCGGCGCTCCCATCTTCATAGCCATATCGTAAAGTCCTGTAATCTTCTTTGCATGCATTTCGCCGATTGAACCGCCTAAAACTGCCGGATTCTGGCTGTATACATACACAAGACTTCCATTAATTACTCCGTATCCGGTAATAACACCGTCTGCCGGAGTGTCTTTTTCCTGCATGTTAAAATCTGTTGCTCTGGCTTTTACACCTGCTCCGATTTCAACAAAACTGTTGTCATCAAGAATTGCTTCAATGCGTTCTCTTGCTGACGCCTGTGTTGTGTTACCCATTCTCTAAAGACCTCCTATACTTTTTGTAATAATGTAACAATCTATTGTCTATTTTATAACAATATTTCCCAAAAAACAAGCTTTTTGTAGAATCTTATTTACAATTCTGACAATTCCTTTTAAATTGCATAATACTTTAAAAAAAGCATCTGACACAAGCCTAATCTCTACTCTCAATTGCCGCCACAATCCCTTTTTCAATCAGAATTTCCGCAGTTTCTTCTTTTATCTCATTGCTCTGGCAGATGCTTAACCCCTGCCGTAAAATGTATCCGTTCAGCGGATATTTCAAGCCTTTTAATGTAAGAACCACTTCCTCTGTCATCGGCACAAATGAAATATATTTTCCGTACTGATCTGCCTTTTTTATCGTTTTATTTCCGTTTAACAGATAAATTTTGTTGTACTTATCATAAATGCAGCACTCCGTTCCTGCTTCCAATGCCTGTTTCATGATAAAAATATTGGTCAGTGCGTGGTCATAGCGTGTTCCGGTAGCCCCTAAAATATCAATCGCCGCCGGATGATGTTTTAACGCTGTAATTACCGCCAGATGTGTATCGGTATAATTTTTTTCTGGCGGATATGTCACTGTCTGTGTATCTTTTTTATAGGTATCAAGCAGCCTTTCATTAACTGAATCGTAATCCCCCAAAATGTAATCCACCCGGATTCCCAGTTTATCCGCATGTACCAGTCCGCTGTCTGCCGCTATGCAGTAATCATATGTTTTTGCGGAAAGCCAGTCTTTCGCCCACTCATAATCTACTGTACCGCCCGTAATAATCAAAATCTTTTCTGCCATAATTTTTATTTTATCCTTTCTGCACTCACGAATCTTCTCTTTCCGTTCTGCTTTGTGTAATGATTCGTTATTATATATTTCTGACTTTGCCATGCATGTCCGTAAAATTCAAAGTTTCTCCACACGTCGCATTGCCTGTGCTTATTATATGATAACAATTTTAAAGTTCTTTGTACAAGTTCTTTTTTTCTTCACATTTTTGTTTTATACTAAAATTTGGAGTAAAATCCAAAATCTGATTGAGATAAGAATGGAGATTTTTATGGGAAACAAACATTATGAACCGGTCGCTTATCTTCCGAAAGAGCAGGCTGAACGTTTTCAGGAATTTTTGAAATTTTCGGGAATTGCAGACATTGAAATGAATGTCAATGAATTAAACAGCACTTATTCTGTCAGTGTTGCTTCGGGCGATTTTGAAAAAGCAGATAATCTTTATCATGTTTTTTCCGAAAATGAACTAAAAAAAGATTCTACGGAAGACGAGCTGACTCAGGGTGGCAGTATTTACAATAACTCTGCCGAAAAATACAGCGACAATCTCTCCTCTGCCATCACATTTTTTGTGTGTGGCGGTGCGGGACTGATTATTTTACTGCTCAATGACTTTAATGTACTTCACCTGTTCCACTTTTCAGGTGCTTCCGCAATCCTGACAAATGTTGTGCTTGGCGGACTTTTTATTGCATTTTTACTGATTGGCTTCAAATCACTCAAATATTCCAAAAATATTAAATCACAGATGAGTGTGGAAAATGAACTTTCAGATAAATTAAACAACTGGCTTGCCAAAAACGTGTCACCGGAAGCCATTGAAGCTTCTTACGATGGCAGTATCCCGGAAGAAATGAAGTATTTTAACCGCAGCAGCTATTTAAAAAACGCGCTGTCAGAAGCCTTCCCGGATGCAGATGATTCTGTTATCGAAGTGGTCAGTGACCAGTACATTGAAGATACTTTTAATTCTTCACATGAATAATGCCTTTAAATATTTTTGATTCTGCTATGTTTTAAAACTATTCAAAAACCGCAGGAATGTGAACCAGACTCCGGATTCCCGGACATCTGTCACACTCCTGCGGTTTTATTTTTTATGATACCAGGGTCAAAAGATCTGAACCCACATGAGCTTGCTCATAGGTGGGTGAATGATCTTGTGACCGTATAATTATTTGTTTGAAAGATATTCATCAATACCCTTAGCACCGGCTTTACCTGCACCCATGGCAAGAATAACAGTTGCTGCACCTGTTACAGCATCACCACCGGCATAAACGCCTGTCTTTGTTGTCTTACCTGTTTCTTCCTCTGCAATAATGCACTTTCTGTTATTGATATCCAGTCCCTTTGTTGTAGAAGAAATCAATGGATTTGGAGATGTACCCAGTGACATGATTACTGCGTCTAAATCCATTACATATTCAGAACCCGGAACTTCAACCGGTCTTCTTCTTCCTGAAGCATCCGGTTCGCCCAGTTCCATTTTAACGCACTTCATACCCTTTACCCAGCCGTTTTCATCAGCGATGATTTCAGTCGGGTTTGTCAGAAGGTCAAAGATGATACCTTCTTCTTTTGCGTGATGTACTTCTTCTGCTCTTGCAGGAAGTTCCGCTTCACTTCTTCTGTATACGATATGTACTTCTGCACCAAGTCTTAACGCTGTTCTTGCAGCATCCATGGCAACATTACCGCCACCTACGATAGCTACCTTATTGAATCTTGCAATCGGTGTATCGTAATCATCGTTGAAAGCTTTCATCAGGTTGCTTCTTGTAAGGTATTCATTTGCAGAAAATACGCCATTTGCATTTTCACCCGGGATACCCATAAATCTAGGCAGACCTGCACCGGAACCGATAAATACAGCTTCAAAACCTTCTTCTTCAATTAACTGGTCGATTGTCATAGACTTGCCGATAACAACGTTTGTTTCAATCTTAACGCCTAAGCTCTTTACATTTTCAATTTCACTTGCAACAACGGTTGACTTTGGCAGACGGAATTCAGGAATACCGTAAACAAGTACACCGCCCGGCTCATGAAGGGCTTCAAAGATTGTTACGTCATAACCCATCTTTGCAAGATCTCCTGCACAGGTAAGACCTGAAGGACCTGAACCAATAACGGCAACTTTCTTATTCTTCTTTTCCGTAGATTTTTCCGGCTTAATCTGATTTTGCCTTGCCCAGTCAGCAACGAAACGTTCCAGCTTACCAATAGAAATTGCTTCGCCCTTGATACCGCGGATACATTTTCCTTCACACTGGCTTTCCTGTGGACATACACGTCCGCAGACAGCCGGAAGTGCTGATGACTGACCGATAATCTTATAAGCAGCTTCAAAATTCTTTTCTTTAACTTCATGAATAAATGCCGGGATATTAATGGATACAGGGCATCCCTTAATACACTGTGCATTCTTACAATTAATACATCTGCTGGCTTCTAATACAGCTTCTTCTTCGTTGTAACCCAGACAAACTTCATCAAAATTCTTATTTCTTACGTCAGGAGCCTGCTCTCTGACTGGTACTTTCTTTGTAACGTCCATTATGGAACCTCCTACCTGTTGTTTTATTTTTTATGATTAATCGTTGCAGTTGCCACAGCCGCCGTGATGTGTATCACCTTCCTGAAGCTTTAACATGGCTCTGCCTTCTTCTGTCTTATACATCTGCTGACGTTTCATTGCCTGATCAAAATCTACCAGATGTCCGTCAAATTCCGGTCCGTCTACGCAGGCGAATTTGATTTCGTCGCCAACCTGTAAACGGCAGGCACCACACATACCTGTACCATCAACCATAATCGGGTTCATGCTGACAATTGTAGGAATTTCCAATTCTTTTGTCAACAGACAGACAAACTTCATCATAATCAGAGGTCCGATTGCGATACAACGGTCATACTTTTTGCCCTGATTGTTTACTAAATCCTTTAATACATCTGTACCCATGCCTTTTCTGACATAGCTTCCGTCATCGGTTGTAATGTAAAGATTACCGGCTACAGCTTCCATCTCTTTTTCAAGGATGAGTAAATCTTTATTTTTTGCACCCACAATAACATCGGCATCAATGCCATGTTCATGCAGCCATTTTACCTGTGGGTAAACCGGTGCTGTACCAACACCACCTGCTACAAACACAAGCTTCTTTTTCTTTAATTCTTCAATATCTTCTCCAATTAATTCTGAAGGGCATCCGAGTGGTCCTACGAAATCTTCAAAAGCATCTCCCGCCTTTAAATGTGCCATCTTTTCTGTAGATGCGCCCACTGTCTGGAACACAATTGTAACAATGCCCTTTTCACGGTCAAAGTCGCAAATAGTAAGAGGAATTCTCTCTCCTTTTTCGTCCATCTTTACAATGATGAACTGACCCGGCTGGCAGTGTCTGGCAACTCTTGGCGCCTCAACATCCATCAGGTAAATTTTGTCTGCTAATTTCTCAGCTTTCTGAATCTTATACATCTTAGTACCCCTTTCAATTTATATTCCGTGTATATAAAAGACACGTTTATAACATAGTAAATCGCGGCATTGCTGCCTTTTTAATAAGAAGATGCCTGATATGCGCCTTCTGTTCCTGTAATCTGGTAACATTTCCCATTTTTAATGCCTACCCCGTAGTTTCCCTCTGTCGTGGTCTGTGTGCCGGATTTTAAATCCACCCGGATCTGATACAGTTCCGTATCGTTAATTGTGACATTTCCCACATAAGAAAAGACTGCCGCCGCACCATTTGGTGCTGTCTGCTCATCTGCATTGAGCATCCCAAGTTCTTTCATGCGGTCTTTTAAAATCTCTAACGCTTCTGTATACGTATAGGATTTTTGTGGATTCACAATATAATTCTTCCTTGCAACAGAACTTACCAGATCATGTTCATCAACTGCAACAGCTGATACAACAATATTGCCTTCCGGCATTGAAAAAGGCTCTGTATAAGCCTGTGAATCTGTTGTCGGTGTCGTTCCGTCTGTTGTGTAATAAATTTTCGTGCCATCTGCAGCATCAATGGAAATTTTTTCTCCATATTCATAAGTGCCTGATGACGGACTGATGACCGGCGCATCCGGCTTCTGATAGTTAATAGTATAGTCAAATTCCGCAACCGGACTATATACACCGATTGTATTGACCGCAACGGCTTTCAACGCCGTAATACCACCCTCAAGCGCAATCGCTTCTGTATACTGTGTACTGCTGCTGTCCGGCTGTGTACCGTCTGTTGTATAATAAATTGTACAGGAATCCTCTGCAAATAAAGAAACCTGTAATTCCCTTTGATACTGTCCCGGTGTTTCGGATACAGTCGGTGCCTGTACTTCATACTGGGATAACAACTTCTGGGCATCTGTTCCCTGATACTGTGCAATCAATTTATTCAAGGCATCGCCGTCTTCTTTATCCGCATAAAACTGTGCCAGTGCAGATAATGCATTCTCATTATTTTTATCTACCTGCAAAATCGCAAGCAGCATATCCAATGCCTGCTGTTCTTCTTTATCCTGCTGATAGCACTGATAAAGTGCATACATCATATCTACATTTTTTTTACCTTCACCGGTCTGATAAGCTTTGGCAAAATATTGCTTTGCATTATGATAATCCTGTTTTTTTAACAATTCCATGGCTTTTTGATAATTATAAGAATAGGATTTGCGGTTGGAAATACCCCATACGGTAATTCCTGCAATCACTGCGACGGTCACTGCCGCCACAATTCCCACAATCAGTATTTTCTTTTTTTTATCTGCTTTCAAAGCCGTTTTGGATGTTTTTTTCGATAAATCTGTTTCCGGCTTATCAGTGTCCTGCTTACCGTTCCCCGGTTTATCCATTCCGGGGTGTACTTTTACCGGTTCTATTACCTGTGTTTCTAAAGACACCTTTGTTTCTGTCGCAGCTTTTTTCTCCATGGCGGCTTTCTGCATGCTTTTCTGCTGTTTTTCCTTCTCCGCCTGTCTTGCCTGAAGCTGGATATCTACTAAATCCGGCAGAACCTGAGTCTTCATCTGGGCAGCATCTTTTTTCCCTGCATTTCCCGCGGCTGTAGAACGGACAGGTATTTCCTGTTTTCCCAGATCGGTAGAGCACACGTCTGAACTCCAGTCACACTTGAATCTCGTATGCCGTCTTCTGCTT
>ONZY01002236.1_pt1 | contig 11395 bp, 9 predicted proteins | sample 1671451 | NCBI WGS metagenome assembly ONZY01 (sample SAMN06348158, study PRJEB24527) | human gut metagenome | biome: human gut; feature: ankylosing spondylitis patient; material: feces | host: Homo sapiens | place: China | collected 2015-10 | reverse complement strand
GGGGTAGACGCCGTGGATGTTGCCGATGCCGGCAGCCAGGAAGTCGATGCCCAGAGCGGTGATCTTTGCGCACTCCTCGGGGTCTGCGATCTCGCCGGCACCCACAACGCCGTCCTCGACACCGCCGATGGAACCGACCTCGGCCTCGATGCTCAGGCCCTTAGCGTGTGCCAGAGCAACCAGCTCCTTGGTCTTTTCCACATTCTCCTCGATGGAGTAGTGGCTGCCATCGAACATGATGGAAGAGAAGCCGGCCTCGATGCAGGCTTTGCAGCCCTCATAGGTGCCGTGATCCAGATGCAGGGCAACGGGAACGGTGATGCCCATGGAATCGACCATTGCGCTGACCATGGCAGCGACGGTCTTGAAACCGGTCATGTACTTGCCGGCACCCTCGGAAACACCCAGAATCACAGGGCTCTTCATTTCCTCGCAGGCGGTCAGAACGGACTTGGTCCACTCCAGATTGTTGATGTTGAACTGAGGCACACCGTAGTGGCCATCACGTGCTTTGATCAGCATTTCGGTTGCATTTACCAACATTATTCATTACCTCCACAAAATCATTGGGGTCTTGCTCGTTTCATATCCGCTTTGTGCACGGTTTAACGAACCTACAGAATTAGTATACCCCAAACAGCGGCCAAAATCAATCCAAACCGGTGTTTTTCCTGTAACAATGCGGGGATTCTGTTTCTGGCAGGGTGCAGGGGGTTACTGCCAGAAGCGCGTATATTCGATAGAGTGCAACAAATTTCCATATAATGTGCAATAAGCGGCCGAAAGACAGAAAGCTTGATGAAGGACGGATTTTCAACACAGATCCACATTCGTCAAAATGATATTGGGCAATTTGGCAAAAGCGGACAGGATGCGGTTCAAAAAATTGTCATATTTCCGACTTGTATTCTACAAATTGTACGCAGGAAATCAAAAAAGGTCGAACCAAAAAGTGGAAAACCTTGTGGAAAGTGTGGAATTCCACAGGCAAAACAGGCTTTAAAACTGGACTTTTGAACTTTCTCCACAGGGTTTTCAACATGTGGAAAAATAATCGCTCTTCTACGGATTGTATACCGCGTTTTTGTGGAAAACTTTTTTCTCCGGCAAAACAGAGGGATATCTACCCAGCAGCCGGGTAAAGCTGATGCAGGGCGGCAGAACATTTCTGCAAAAAAGCGGAAACGGTCTCCGGCACCACGAACAGAAAAACTTTTGCAGGACGCGGATAAAAAACGGTAATTTGCTGGCAAACAAGTTCGGCTTATGCTATACTTCAAGATGAGTTACCATCTTCAGATCATACCGGTGCGCGGCCCAGAGTGCGGCGTGCCTTTTGGAGGGTGTGCACAGCACCTTCCGGTGATACAACGGAAGGAGAAAATCATCATGGAAGAAAAGAACCAGCCGCGCCGTCCGCGCCGCAGCCCGGAAGAGCCGCTGCAGAAGAACGAGAGCCTTGTTTATGGCAAAAATCCGGTGACTGAACTGCTGAAAAGCGGTTCCGGCGTGGACACTGTGCTCATTGCTGAGGGCATGGCTCCGGCCGTGGCGGCTTACTATACCGCATTGGCAAAGGAAGCGGGTGCCACGGTGAAGCGGGTGCACCCCAACAAGCTGCGCCTGATGACCGGCACCGAGAGCCATCAGGGTGTGGCGGCATTTGCCAGCGAGATCGAATACGTGACGGTAGACGACCTGATGGCAGCAGCCAAGGCCAAGGGCGAAGCACCTTTTCTGGTGCTGAGCGATGGCATTGAAGACCCGCACAATCTGGGTGCCGTGATGCGTAGTGCTCTGCTGTGCGGTGCGCATGGCATCGTGATCCCAAAGCGCGGCGGCGCATCGGTCACGCCTACCGTCATCAAGTCCAGCGCAGGTGCCGCAGAACGCCTGCCGGTGGCTCGTGTGGCCAACATCGGCGAGACCATCCGCCGCCTGAAGGAGCAGGGCGTGTTCGTCTACTGCGCCGATATGGACGGCGTGTCTCTGCGCAGGAACAACCTGACCGGCCCCATTGCACTGGTGCTGGGCAGCGAGGGCAGCGGTGTTTCGCAGCTGGTGAAAAAGCTGTGCGACGGCGTGGTGCGGCTGGATATGGCAGCACCGGGCACCGGTGTGGACAGCTACAACGTGTCGGTGGCTGCGGGCATTATTCTGTACGAGATCCAGTCCCAGCGCGCAGCACAGCAGGCATGATCCGGCATTCGGGCCGGAACCTCAATTTGAATTACAGGAGGGACTAGAATGCCGAAAGATAAAAATAATGGCCGGGAAATGACCCCGGATGAAAAGTTCCGCTCCTTTTTCAGCACCACGGCGGTGGATATCCCGGAGGAGATGACCCGGAGAGACGAAAACCAGCCGGAGGAAAAGCCGCAGAAACGGTTTGGCCTGTTTGGCCGTGGTAAGGAAAAGCAGGAGACTGACGAAGCTGCAGCAGAGCAGCCGCAGGAAATGCCCACCGGTGAGGTGCGGCTGGGTGAGGATGCGCAGCCGGAACCGGAAGCGGATCTGGAACTGATGCTGAAGCCGGAGGCAGACCCGGAACAGGAACTGGCCCCGTGGCCTTTTCTGGAAAAGGAAGCAGAGGATGCACAGCCGGAAGCACCCGCCAAAAAGCCGGAGGAAAAATCTGCACCGCAAACGGCAGAACCCCCGGCGGCAGTGAAGCCGGAAACACCCCGGCAGAGCGCTGTCCCGGCGGCAAGACCCGCAGAGCAGCACAGCACGGCAAAGCCTCTCCGGCACCCCAAGAATGCGCCGGAGGTGCTGCTGCCGCAGGAAGAGCAGGAGCAGCAGGAGATGGCACAGCTCAAGGCGATGATCAACGGCCTGAGCGACCAGAAGCCGGAAAAGCCTGCACCGAGAGCCGAAGCAGCCCCGGCAGCAGAAACTGAACCGGCTGAAAGCAAAAAGAAACCGTCCGGTGCACCGCTGCCCGCGGCTGTGTTTGCAGCGGTAAAGGAGACGGCACCGGAGCTGCAGCCGGAACCTGTGCCGCAGCCGGAAAAAATGGAGCAGCCGGTGGCCGATTTCTTTGGCAAGGCGCAGAGCGAGGACGCACCGCAGGCACCTTTGGCCCCGGCAGAGGAGCCTGCCGCAAAAGAGGACACCATGAGCCTGCCGCTGCTGCCGCTGGACGGTGAAGAGCCGCAGCAGGCACCGGAGAAGGCATCCGCTGCGTCACAGCCGGAACTGAAAGCTGAGGCGGAGGACGCGGTGTCTCCGGAGGAACATGCTGAAACGGAGCTGACCGAGCCGGAGGCCACGGCGGATAAGCTGCACCGCATGAGCGCAGAGCTGACGCTGCGCTGCGTGCTGGGCGGCATTCTGGCTGTGGTGCTGCTGCATTTTGGTTTGGTGTCGGATGGGCTGCTGCCCGCCATGGCGGCGCTGGACCCGGATGCTGCCCCGGCGGCATTCTATGCTGCAAACCTGCTGCTGCTGGCAGCAAGCCTGTGCGTGGGCTTCCCGGTGCTGCGCGACGGCCTGAACGGCCTGCGCGGACGGTCTTCTTCCGAGACGATGCCGGCGCTGGCCGCAGTAGCAGCGCTGGTGCAGGCGGTCACAGCCATGCTGAACGCAAATGTTTACCGCGGCACCACCGGCATCTCGCTGCTCAGCGGCATGGCCGCGCTGGGCCTGTTTCTTGCGCTGCTGGGCAGCCGGGTGATGCTGGCTGCTGTCAAGGGCGGCTATGAGCTGGTGACCAATGGTGTGGAGTTCGAGGGCGCCTACCGCGCCAAGGATAAAGACCTGCTGCGCGCCCTTGCACGGGATCTGGAACAGAAGGACCCCTGGGTGCTGCTGAGCCGCCCGATGAAGGAAGCTGACGGCTTTGTGGAGCAGAGCTTGAGCGAACGCGCAAGCGAGCGCCGTGCACGCAAAGTTTCGTACATCCTGCTGGGCGTTGCCCTGCTCAGCGGCGTGCTGTTCCTGCTGGCAGGTGCCGGCTGGAACAAAGCGGCGGCTGCCATGGCAGCGGTGCTGTGCATGGGCGCACCGCTTTCTTCTACCCTGATCGCGGGCGTTGCCTCGCTACGGCTGCAGCGTGCGGCTGCGGCTGTGGGCGCAGTCGTGCCCGGTTGGCAGGCCATTGAGCAGCTGGGCGGCATTGATACGCTGCAGATCGATGCAGACGACCTGTTCACCGCCGACAGCGCACAGCTGGAGGATATCCGCATCTTCAAGGGCGGCCGCATCGACCGCGCCATCCTGTACGCGGCCAGCGTGCTGAACGAGAGCCACGGCACCTTGAATGGGCTGTTCCGCCAGATCGTTGAGGAACGCACAGACATCCTGTTCCCGGTCAAGGATCTGGAGCAGCACCATGGGCTGGGCTTTTCCGCCTGGTGCGATAACAACCGCATCCTCATTGGTACCCGCCGCTATCTGGAGCAGGAGGGCGTGCCGCTGCCGGACGAGGAATACGAGATGCAGCACTCGAAGAACGGCGAGCTGCAAATTTTGTATCTGGCTGTGTCCGGCAATCTGCACGCTATGTTCGTGCTGAAATATGTGGGCGGGCGCAATGTGGCCCGCAGCCTTGCCGTGCTGCAAAAGGAGAACATCCGCCTGCTGGTCACATGCCAGGACCCCAGTCTGACTGCACACCACATTACCGAAGCATACCGCCTGCCGGAAGGCATGGTCACCGTGCTGGATCAGGAGCAGTGCAACGCCATCAAGGCTGCACCGGCAGACCCGGAGGACACCTGCTGCATGATCCATCTCAAGGCGTTTGCCAGCCTGACCGGCGGTCTGCAGGCTGCGGATCAGGCCCAGAACGCCGAGAGCAGCGCCACCACGGTACAGATGGTCTCGGTGCTGTTCTCCATTATCATTGCAGCGCTGCTCACCAGTGCAGGCAGCATCTGGGAGCTTTCGGTGGCAACGGTGCTGATGTATCAGGCAGCGTGGAGCGCCTTGAGCATTGCTGTGTGTGCACTGAAGCAGCATAACTGAGAAATATTCTCAAAATAAATAGGAATTATTCTTGATTTCCATCAAAAAATATGGTATACTCTGTTCAGAACCTGAGCCGCAGGCGAAAAAATTACCGCCGGGCTGAATGATAGAGCCGGGATCGGTCGATCCTGACAGAAGATCCGTTTTTGAAAGGAGAGCATCATGGAACTGAAGGGTACCAAAACCGAGAAAAATCTGATGGAAGCGTTTGCAGGCGAGAGCCAGGCACGCAACAAGTACACCTTCTTTGCCAGCATGGCAAAAAAAGAAGGCTACGAGCAGCTGGCCGCGATCTTTGAGGAGACCGCCGGCAATGAGAAGGAGCACGCAAAGATCTGGTTCAAGCTGCTGTGCGGCGGCGCGATCCCCGATACCCTGACTTGTCTGGACATGGCAGCAGGCGGTGAGCACGACGAGTGGACCGAGATGTACCCCCGCATGGCCAAGGAGGCCAAAGAAGAGGGCTTCCCTCAGATCGCAGCACTGTTCACCATGGTGGCACAGATCGAGAAGGAGCACGAGGAGCGCTACCGTGCGCTGGCCGAAAATCTGAAAAACAACAAGGTCTTTGCCCGCGAGGAGCAGCAGGTATGGCAGTGCCGGAACTGCGGCTACACCTATATCGGCAAGTCCGCACCGCTCAAGTGCCCGGTGTGCGCACATCCGCAGAGCTACTTTGAGCTGAAAAAGATCAACTACTAAGCTGAAAATTCAAAAGCAGAACAGCGCCGCCGCATCCGGTTTGCCGGGTGCGGCGGCGTTTTGTACAAAATTGAAAAGCGGATTTTATTATTCTCCACAAAATAAGGCTCAGCTGCCCGGCAGAATGGGCAAAAAACTTGACCCGGTTTTGCACTGCGTGTAAAATAATACGGAGACAGGAATATTTAAAGGATCTTGCAGCAAAGCAGGCGGGGAGGGCAAAGCCCATGAAGCAGGGGTTCAAAGCGTGTGTTTGTGCAGTGGTGCTGTGCGCAGAACTGTTTGCAGCCGGGGCGTTGTCGGCCTATGCTGCGCAGGAGCAGCCGCTGCCGGACAGCGGCATGACATTGGACACTGCCGAACTGACGCTGGATATCACCGAAGGAGACCCGGCCCCGGTGGCCTACCTGAATGTGCAGGCACCCAACGACTACTTCTTTCTGATCTGGACTTCCAGTGATCCGGCAGTGGCATCGGTGGACGGCACCGGCAAGGTGACCGGCCATGCCGAGGGCTCTGCGGATGTCACGGCCCGCAATGAGCGCGGAGAAAAGACCACCTGTACCATCACGGTGCGCAAAAGCACAGCCAGCCGCCTGGTGCTGAACACCAGCGATCTGACGCTTACCATTACAGAGCAGGAGCCTGCCCCGACGAAACAGCTGAAGCTGGAACAGAACAAAGGCGGGTTTACCTATGTGCGGCAGTGGGTCAGCAGCAACCCGGCGGTGGCATCGGTAAGCACAAACGGTACCGTAAAGGCGCAGGGGTCCGGCAAGGCCGTCATCAGCGCACTGACCACAGCCGGGCAGGTGCTGCGCTGCACGGTAACGGTCACATCGGAGATCGGACGGGTGCAGATGAGCAAAAACGCCATGCTGCTGCAGGCAGTGGGAGCCAGTCAGAAGCTGACCGCGCAGGCTGCAGGCACCAAAAACGGAACGATGACATGGCTCAGCAGCAATCCGGGCGTGGCAACTGTGAGTGCGGATGGCATGGTAACGGCGGTGGGCGACGGTGAAACGATGATCCTTGCCGTTACACCGGAGGGTCGTGCCGATGCCTGCTATGTGGCCGTGGGAGCGGCGGCGTGGCGGTTCCGCTCGGAGGACGAGCTTGCCGAAACGCTGACCCTGACCGGTCAGCTGCCCTATTCGGATGGAAAATAAAAAGAAAAATGGGAGCGTTCTGTGCAGCAGGATGCTCCCATTTTTTCAAAACCCGCTGGGCAGAAAGATCATCGTTCCCCGGGCAGACCACGCCATCCGCTGGGCCATGCAGCCGGGCGCACCGGCCAGCAGAAACAGGGCCAGTGCGGCGAGCAGCAGCACCCATCCAAGGCCGCTGTGCGGCCTGCCGGAAAAAGGATCCCCTTTTTTGCGTCTCATCCCGCTGCCCCCTTTTTTGCTGTGCTGGCCCATGCTATGCGCCGCAGGCACCGATTGTGCAACCGGCACGGCTGTGGTACAATAAAATATCGAAATCTACTGTGCAGGGAGAACGATTTTATGCTGACCATTACACTGCTGGGCACTGCGGCTACCATGCCGCTGCCGGATCGGGCACTCTCGGCGGCGTTTGCTGCCTGCGGCGGTCACGGCCTGCTGTGGGACTGCGGCGAGGGTACGCAGGCAGCAGCGCGCCGTGCGGGCGTGAACCTGATGCGGGCAGATGCCATCTGCCTGACCCACTACCATGGCGACCACATCTTTGGTCTGCCGGGCCTTTTGCAGACTCTGGGGGCGCAGGGCCGCACAAGGCCGCTTGCGCTGCTGGGTCCGGAGGACCTGCCGGATATCTGGGCGGCGGTGCGGGCACTGACCGGCCCGCTGCCCTATCCGGTGAAGCCGCAGGTGCTTATGCCGGGCCAGCCGCTGGCGCTGGATGCGCTGAGCGAGGGCTGGCCTGCCGGTGCGCGGCTGGTGCCGTTTGCCACAAAGCACCGGGTAAAAAGCCTTGGCTACCGGCTGGAGCTGCCCCGTGCAGGCAAATTTTCGCCGGAGCAGGCCCGGGCGCTGGGGGTGCCGGTGCAGCAATGGAAGCTGCTGCAGAAAGGGCAGAGCGTTGCCGTGGAGGGCAGAACGGTGCAGCCTGCGCAGGTGCTGGGCGCACCGCGCAAGGGGTTGAGCGTGGTATTTTCCGGCGATACGGCCCCCTGCCCGTATTATTTGCAGGCGGCGCATGACGCAGACCTGCTGATATGCGATGCCACCTATGCCCTTCCGGAGCAGGAAGACCAGGCCCGTCAGTGGGGGCACAGCACCTTTGGGCAGAGCGCATCCCTTGCCGCGCAGGCGAGAGCAAAGCGGCTTTGGCTGACCCATTATTCCCCCATGATCACCGACCCGGAGGAATATGCCGCGCAGGCACAGAGCATCTTCCCGGCGGCGGAGTGCGGCTTTGACGGCAAAAGCATCACCCTGCAGTACGAGGAGGCACAGCCATGACCATCCGGATGGACGAGGGTGCGGCAGAGCTGCTGGACACCCTGCACAGGGCGGGCTATGCAGCCTACGTGGTGGGCGGCTGCGTGCGGGACAGTCTGCTGGGCCTTACACCGCACGACTGGGACCTGTGCACCAGTGCTCTGCCGCAGCAGGTGATGGAGCTGTTCGGCGCGCAGCGGTGCATCCCCACCGGCCTGCAGCACGGCACGGTAACGGTGAAGCAGAGCGGTGCCCTTTACGAGATCACCACCTTCCGTACAGAAGGCACCTACACAGATGGCCGCCACCCGGACGAGGTGCACTTTGTGCCGGATGTGCGGGAGGATCTGGCCCGGCGGGATTTTACCATCAACGCTATGGCCTACAATGAAAAAGAGGGCCTTGTGGACCCCTTTGGCGGGCAGGCCGACCTGCAAAGCGGCATCGTACGGGCGGTGGGTGTGCCCCGCCAGCGGTTCACCGAGGACGCGCTGCGCATCCTGCGGCTGTACCGGTTCGCAGCCCGGTTCGGCTTTGCCATCGACCCGCCCACGGCGCAGGCAGCACAGGAGCTGTGCGCCCATCTGGACTGTGTATCGGTGGAGCGCATCGAGGAAGAGCTTGCAAAACTGCTGAGCGCACCCGCCCCTGCGGCATATCTTAACGAAAAAATACTCAGTGTTGTTTTGCCGGGGCTTTCATCGGAGGCACTGGCGGCGGCAAAGCCGGTGGTGGATGCCTGCCCGGCGGGTGCAGAAAACCTGCCCATCCGGCTGGCGGCGCTGCTGCTGAGCCTTGGCGAGGACGGCATCCGCCGCACCCTCAGGCGCCTGCGCTGCTCCAATGCCTGTATTGAGGAAACGGCGGTGCTGGTGCGGGAAGCCGTGCCGGGTGTGCCGGTGTCCCTGAATATCTACGCCCGCCGACTACTGGGCAAATATAACTTGTGTACCGTGCAGCGCATTGCTGCACTGGGCACAGCCCTGCAGCCGGAACGGGCGGCTGATTTTGCTGCACTTTCCGAATTGGCCGAACAATTGGACGCGGACGGCGTATGCTGCCGCGTCAGCCAGCTGGCTGTGAATGGCCGCGACCTGATGGCGGCAGGCGTCCCGGCGGGGCCGGGCATCCGCAAAGTGCTGGAAGCGCTGCTGGACGGTGTGATCCGGGAAGAATATCCCAACGAGCGGCAAGCCCTGCTGGCCGCAGTGCAGCAGCTCGCTGCGTCTTGACAAGCTCTTTTTTCAGAGTTACTATTATACTACTGTTTTAGTGTGTTGAATGCACCAAAGGAGAACTTATGACCACACAGATCCCTGATTCAAAGCCGCGTGCCCTCATTGCCATGAGCGGCGGCGTGGACAGCTCGGTGGCGGCATGGCTCATGCAGCAGGCAGGCTATGACTGCACCGGCATCACCATGCGGCTCACCCGCAACGAAACGCTGGGACAGTCCGGCTTTCACACCTGCTGCTCGGAAAAGGACATCGAGGACGCGGCAGAGGTGGCGTATGCCATGGATATCCCGTACGAGGTGCTGGATTTCACGGCCGACTTCCGGGAACAGATCATTGAAAAATTCGTCCGCGTGTATGAGGCGGGCGGCACGCCGAACCCCTGCATCGACTGCAATAAATATATGAAGTTCCGCCATCTGCTGGACTGGGCCCGGGCACACGGCATGGAGTATGTGGTCACGGGCCACTATGCCCGGGTGGAGCAGGACGATGCCACCGGCCGTTTCCTGCTCAAAAAGGGGCTGGACGAGGGCAAGGACCAGAGCTACGTGCTCTACAACCTCACTCAGGAGCAGCTGGCGCATATCCGTCTGCCGCTGGGCGGCCTGCACAAGACTGAGGTGCGCGAGATCGCGGAGCAGCACAAATTTGTCAATGCCCGCAAGCACGACAGTCAGGACATCTGCTTCGTGCCGGATGGCGACTATGCCCGCTTTATGGAGGACTTCACCGGCAAACACTACCCGGCAGGTGATTTTCTGGACGAGAGCGGCAGGGTGGTGGGCACCCACAACGGCGCGGTGCGGTACACCATCGGCCAGCGCAAGGGGCTGGGCCTTGCCATGGGGGCACCTGTGTACGTCTGCGGCAAGGACATGCAGGCAAACACCGTCACGGTAGGGCCGGAGGAGATGCTGTTCGACCGCATCGTGTATGCGGACGAGGTGAACTGGATCGCCATTCCGGAGCTGACCGGGCCGCTGCGGGTCACAGCCCGCACCCGGTACCATCAGGTGGAGCAGGCCGCCACCGTCTACCCGGCGGAGTGTGGCTTCCGGCTGGAATTTGACCAGCCCCAGCGCGCCCCTACGCCCGGTCAGGCCGTGGTGCTGTATCAGGGCGACACCGTGCTGGGCGGCGGCACCATTACGAGAGTGGAAAAGTAACAAGGAGAACAAAATGCAAAATCAGTATTCCCGCACGCAGTTGCTGCTGGGCGCGGAAGCTATGGAAAAACTGCACAATTCCCGCGTGGCGGTGTTCGGCATCGGCGGCGTGGGCGGCTACACGGTGGAAGCGCTGGCGCGCAGCGGCGTGGGGGCACTGGATCTGATCGATGACGATAAAGTCTGCCTGACCAATCTCAACCGCCAGATCATCGCCACCCGCAGTACGGTAGGGCAATATAAAGTAGATGTGGCTGCGCAGCGCATCCACGACATTGACCCGGACATCAGGGTGACCACCCACCGGTGCTTCTTTGGTCCGGAAACACAGGATCAGTTCGACTTTACCCAGTACGACTATGTGGTGGATGCCATTGACACCGTCACCGGCAAGCTGGCCTTGGTGATGAAGTGCAAGGAGGCGGGTACTCCCATCATCTGCTCCATGGGCGCAGGCAACAAGATGGACCCGACCCGCTTTGAAGTGACCGATATCTACAAGACCTCGGTCTGCCCGCTGGCCAAGGTGATGCGCACCGAGTGCCGCAAGCGCAGGATCAAGCACCTGAAGGTGGTCTACTCCAAGGAGCCTGCCATGACCCCCATCGAGGATGACGACATCAGCTGCAAGTATCACTGCATCTGCCCTCCGGGCACCCAGCGCAAGTGCACCCAGCGCCGTTCGGTGCCGGGCTCCAATGCCTTTGTACCCTCGGTGGCCGGCCTGATCATCGGCGGCGAGGTGGTAAAAGACCTTGTGGGCTTTGTACCAATGAAGGGGTAAAACAAAAGGCAGACTCCTGCTGTGTGGGACGATTTTGAATGCGCTCCGCGTTGCTTTGCGCATAAGCTAAGGAAATTATATTTTTGATTTTGGGGTCCAGAAACGCCT
>ONZY01002234.1_pt1 | contig 11404 bp, 9 predicted proteins | sample 1671451 | NCBI WGS metagenome assembly ONZY01 (sample SAMN06348158, study PRJEB24527) | human gut metagenome | biome: human gut; feature: ankylosing spondylitis patient; material: feces | host: Homo sapiens | place: China | collected 2015-10 | reverse complement strand
GGATTATCTTTATGTGACGAGTGTCCTTTCAATGCATAAGAGCGTAGGAAAGATTTACTATGTTTATGAAAACGATTATTACTTGGATTCTAATAAATCTCAACTTATTGGACATTGGACATTTAGACACCGTTCAGGACATTAAAGAAGGAAGTTATGAAAAATCACGGTTTTAAGTCAGTTTTTGAGGTTTGTGCAGCACTGCTTGCTCAATATATAGCATTCTATATGATTTCGTCTCGGTTGGGAAAGGAAGCGGAAATTGAAAATTTTTTGACCAATAAGTTTGTTATGATATTTTGGGTAATTTATTTAACAAATAAATTCATACGATCGTCGAAAACAAAGAAGTAAACAGGCTAAAAACGCTAAAGCAACAGCCATCAATTTTGCATTGATTGCAAGTGGATGGCTGTTGCTTTACTTAAAATGCAGTATTCTTTTTTCTGTTTCTGCTCCTATTCCTATTTTGTATATATACCGACAAAAGACCTTCACAGCAAGAATACCATGATAATTAGTGCTTGATGAAAATCTAGTCATGGATTTCCGCTATACATACAAAAAAAGCGCCGAGGACATCTTCCCAAAATGGGAAGAGTCCTCGGCGGTATTCGTTTATCGGGTCTGCGCTTTTTCGATGGTGTCCTTTTCTCCCGCAAAAAATCGTTCCACGTTTTTCTGTGCCCGAACCAGTTCTTGCATCTCGTTCCGTGCCTTGCGGTAGTCCGGGTAAGCGGCTTTCTTCTTGGTCAGTAGCTCTGCAAACTCCGCATCCAACTCCTTGACCTTCGGCAGCTTCTGCAGCCCGGCTTCGTCAAAGGCAGCTTTCGCCGCCTTGTGCAGAGTGATTTCCTCCCGATGGGCTTCCAAAAACTTTTTACTGTACCCCGACTTGCGGTAGGCATCATGGACCGGGCGAGTCTTGGCATAGTTGATGATGTGGGTTTTCAGCACGGCAATCTCTGTCAGCCTTGCTTCTGCTGCCTTGATGGAATCGCCCATGGCATGATAGCGTTCCGTTGCCGCCGCTGTACGTTCTCGCAGTTCCTCGGCACTGCCAATTTTCTGCTCCTGTAAAAACAGCAGCGTCTTGGACATCTCCTTCAGGTTGAATTTGGTTGCCCACTTTTTGTAGCCAACACTTTTGCCCTCTGCCATTTTCTCCTGAATGTCCACCAGCAACTGGAAGGGCTGCTCTTTGGCCTGCTTTTTCTGGTACGGCTGGTGCTTCGCCTTTCCCTCCAGCACCGCCTTGATTTCGTCCTCGCCATAGCCGGTGCCCAGAGTTCGGAACCGAATAAAGCGTTTCTGTCCCTTGCCCTTCACCGCCGTGTACTTGCCACGCTTCACCTCGTAGCCCTGCTGCTCTAGCTTTTGCAGAAACGTTTCATAATCTCCCGGTTTTTCTGCAAGGATTGTGTCGATGATTCCGCATAGGCGGTCCCTGTTGCTTTCCTTGGGAGGATAGAGAACACGCTTCTGCCGTTCCCGATAGGGCTTCTTCTCAATGACGGACAACTGGTGTTCCAAGCAAATCAGGTCGCTCAACCGCTGCACTGCCAACGCCGAAAAGAAAAAATCCCGGAACTTTCTGGTGCCATCCAGTGCCGTGGAGTTAAAGATCACATGGTTGTGGATGTGCTGCCGGTCCGTATGGGTGGCAACAACAAACGCATACTTGCCCTTGGTAAAACGCATGGCAAGTTCGTAGCCCACCTTGTTAGCTTCCTCTGCAGTGATTTCCCCCGGACGAAAGGACTGCCGTATCTGATAAGCGATCACATCGCTTTTCTGCCTGCGTCCGTTTACGAGATCATACTGCCGCTTGGTAAGCATAAATTCTTCATCTGCTGTCAGGGCGCTGCAAGCATAGCTGCTGACAAACTGTCCCTGCTCGGTCTTGTCCGGGTTTTCAATATAGTCTGTGCGATTTTTCAGGCAGGCCGCAACGGTCATGCCCTTGTTTTTGTGCAGCGCAATCAGCCGTGTTGCTGCCAGCATCATCACCCCCTATTGCAAAGAAAAAATGCCGCCCGGAGGCGGCATCGAGATCATTTGGATAATTTTTCGTAATCGGTAGCACCTGCCAGATACATTGCCTTATATCGGGTGCACTCCAGCTCGTTGCCGATCTCATCTAAGGCGAGATATTGCTTCCATGCTTCTTTGCTGATGACGTTCTGCAATGCTTTCTCGGCTGCTCTTTTGGCTTTTTTCAGCCGTTGATAGTTTTCGTCCTCGTCCAGCATTTCAGAAAAGATCGTGCTGTTGCGCTCAAAATAATAATCCTCTAACTTCTGTTTGTCCATAATATCCCTCACAGTTCTGCAAGCCACTCACTGAAACGCCCGATGCCCTCGGTGATGGCAGTTGCGCCGAAAAAGAAGACAAAGCAGAGGAATTCGGCTACCAGCAAGATAAAGAACTGATTCCAAGTCTGACGGTAAGCAGTGTAGATGCCGCAGCCGAAGATGTAGAGCATCAGCGGAGCAACTACATAGCTGGACAGGATTAGCAGCCACCTTGCCATCAGAGCCAGAAACGCCACAAAGAGAGAAATCGGGAAAAGAACAATTTTCTTCAGCATAGACATCATATCAAGCACTTCCTTTCTGTTCGCCCTTATTATAAAGGTATCGACTACTACGTTGCAAGGATGTCAAGCATTATATGTACACCCGCAGTCCTCCAACTGCGGGAATTTTTATAGCTCTGCCAGCTTGGAAAGAATTTGCTTGCCAATGTCAATCAGTTCATCCAGACGCTGCCGCAGATCTTCCATGTCGGCGGCGTAGACCTTGCCGCACTCGTTGGCACGCTTGGCGTACTGGTTCAGATTGTTGCTACACATCTGCAAGAGATATGCCATGCGTTGCAGTTCTTTCAAGTCAAGGTGTAGGCAATAGCCGTCCAGTGCCATCTTGCGGATATAGGCACTCAGGCTTCGGATGCCCATGCTGAGCATCTTTTCATAGATACGGTTCTTTTCTGTTTTGCTCAAGCGCAGGATGATGGTTTCATCCCGCTTTTCTTTCATCGTGCATCACCATCCTTATCATAATAGCTGCGGAACGGTTTGACAGGCTCCGGCTGATTGGTCTTTTCCCCCAGTGCAGCCAGCACAGACGGACGAGTTGCAGGTGTTTCGGTTTCCTCGGTTTCTTCGGGAGCATCCTGCGAGGAACTGCGGTCACGGTCGATGTTCAGCAAGGCGTTCAATTCAGCAAGGCGGGCAGACTTTTCGGTCAGTTCTTCCTCCTGTGCAAAGGGCTTTGCCACTTCGACCTCTGCGGCCTGCTTCTGCTGTTCAAGGTTTTGCAGAGCATTTTCGGCATCTGCAATACGGTCAGCGAAATTGTCGATGGCATTGTCCAGACGAGTGATATTGCCGCGCGCATCATCGCCCAGCGACACCGGGTAACTCAACTCTGCCCGGAGTACGGCCTGATGCTCATTTTTGAAGCTGTCGAATCGAATGTTCAGTTCAAAGCCACGGTAGGTGCCCAGCAGCATCATATCAGCATTGGGCATCTCTTGCCGAGCCAGCAGCAGCCGTTCGCCGGCAGCTTTTTTGTCATCGTACACCATGCCCTTGATAGTCATGCCGCAGAAGTTTTCTTTGTCCTGTGGGTGTGCTGCTGCAATCTGTGAATCCTGTTGTAAAGCAGCAATGCGGGTTTTCTGTTTCTGGATCTCCTCCGGGAAAGTTTTGAGCAGCTTATCCTCCAGACGATATTTCTGATTCTGGAAGTCTCCGAGCAGCACCTTCAATTTTGCTACCTGCACGTCCAAGTCCATCTTTTCCCGGATGCGAGGGTCGCCTGCACACAGAGCCTTGATTTCTGCGTAAGACAGAGCTTGTTCATCAATATCATCGCAGGAGCGCATGGGAGATTTGCTCGTCATAATCTGAGAAATGAACTTCTGCTTATTCTCAAGGGTTTGATAGAGGTAGGCGTCAAATGTCGATTCCGTGACGTAATTATAAACGTAGACTTGTTTGTTTTGGTTGCCTTGGCGGATGATTCTGCCGTTACGCTGGGTCATATCAGACGGACGCCAGCCTACATCCAGATGATGCACCGCTACGAGCAGCGTCTGGACGTTGGTCCCTGCCCCCATTTTGGCAGTGCTGCCCAGCAGCACACGCACCTGTCCGCTGCGTACCTTGGAGAAAAGTTCTGCTTTCTTGTTCTCCGTATCTGCGTTGTGGATGAACTCGATCTCCTGTTCGGGCACACCGGCGTTGAGCAGCTTGGTGCGAATATCATCATAGACGTTGAACGAACCGTCCCCCTTGGGAGTAGACATATCGCAGAAAATCAACTGGGTCAGCTTCTGCTCCTTGGTGTCGTTCCAGATGCGCAGGACGTTGTTGACGCAGGCATTTAACTTGCTGTTGGGGTCATCGGGCAGAGCGGAATTCATCAACCGCTGGTCAAGACCGATTTTGCGGCCATCCGACGTGATTTTCAACATATTATCCACAGAGGGGTCAACAGAACCGCTGTGGACTTCGGCTGCGCGTTCGCTCAACGCCTGCACCATATCCTGCTGGATTTCCGAAGGCTTGACCACTACGGTTTCAAATTTAGCTTGGGGCACTGGCAGGTTCAACTGATCACTGGTCTTGATATCCGCCGCTTCTTTGAACATCGCCATCAATTCGGGAAGGTTGAAGAACTTAGCGAACCGGGTGCGTGCACGGTATCCGGTACCTTCGGGCGCAAGTTCAATGGCCGTGGTCGTCTCACCGAAGGTGGATGCCCACGCATCAAAATGGGTTAGTCCTTTCTGCTGTAAGGTGTTGTACTGGAGATAGCGCATGAGGGTGTACATCTCGGTCATGCTGTTACTCAGGGGCGTACCCGTTGCAAAAATCACGCCACGGCCACCGGTGATTTCATCCAGATAGCGACACTTGCCGAACATATCGCTGGATTTTTGCGCCTCGCTCGTGCTCAAACCTGCGACATTACGCATTTTCGTGTACAAGTAGAGGTTCTTAAACGCTTGGCTCTCGTCCACAAACAACCTGTCTACGCCCAATTGTTCAAACGTAACCACATCATCTTTACGGTCTGTGCCTTGCAGCTTTTCCAATTTCTGTTTCAAAGACTTGCGCAGCTTTTCCAGCTGCTTTACCGTGAAATGCTCGCCAACCTGCGCTTTCGCTTCTTCGATGGCCTCCTCGATTTCATCCATCTGTTCCTGAATCAGACGCTCCTGTCGTTCTGCGGACAAGGGTATCTTTTCAAACTGGCTGTGTCCGATGATAACTGCATCGTAGTCACCGGTCGCAATTCTCGCACAGAATTTTTTTCGATTACCGGGTTCAAAATCTTTCTTGCTGGTAACCAGCAGCTTCGCATTGGGGTACAGGCGTAAAAACTCGCTGGCCCATTGTTCCGTCAAATGGTTTGGCACGACAAAAAGACTTTTCTGACACAAGCCCAGACGTTTCAGTTCCATAGCGGAAGCCGCCATCTCAAAGCTCTTGCCAGCACCGACTTCGTGCGCCAAAAGGGTGTTGTACCCATACAGCACATGGGCAACCGCATTGCGCTGATGCTCTCGCAAATTGATCTCCGGGTTCATGCCCACAAAATGAATGTGGGAACCATCGTATTCACGGGGGCGGGTGCTGTTAAAAAGCTCGTTGTACCTCTTCACCAGCAGAGTCCGCCGCTGCGGATCTTTCCAGACCCAGCCAGCGAAAGCATCCTTGATGGCCTGCTGTTTCTGCTGGGCGAGGGTGGTTTCGTTTTGATTCAGCACACGCTTTTCTTTCCCATTCTCCTCGATGGTATCATAAACGCGGCTGTCACGCAAATTCAAGGTATCCTCCAAAATCTTGTAAGCGTTGGCCCTGCGGGTACCGTAGGTTTCGGTAGCCATAATGTCACCGAAGCCAGTAGCAGATTTATTGCTGATTCGCCATTCGGAAGTATAAGGGGAGTAGCGAACGGTGATGGCATTGTTGTAGCGGATACGATAGGGCGGCTGAAAAGTTTCCATCATAAACTGCTGCACGATGGATGGGGCAAGCCAAGTGGCACCCAAACGCACATCAATTTCAGATGCCTCCAGATCTTTGGGCTGCGCTTTTTCCAGTGCTTCCATGTTGACCTTGAACTCCGGGCGGCTTTCCGCAGCAAGCTGTGCCATGCGCAGCTTGTCGCGCACATTGCCAGAAAGGTATTCGTCCGCAGTCTGCCAGCCGACTTCCGGGTCGTCTACATCGGCGGCAGGATCTTTGAAAATCACACCGGACAGTTCAGTGGTGATGCGCTCGTAGTTGCCGGGAGTACCCAGCAGGTCGGCCATGTAGGGCAGGTCAACCTTGCCATGCTCGCCAATGGACACCGCCAGTGCTTCGCTGGGGGTATCCACGCTGGTGACAACACGCTCTGGCCGAATCGTCCGCTTGGTGAACATATCTGCCTTGGACTTGAGATTTTTATTCTCGTCCAGATTCTCCAGTGAGCAGAGCAGATAGTAGGAACTGTCATCATCGAACAGGCGGGCATTTTTCTTGTCGTTGATCAGCCCGTATTTTGCGGTAAAGGCATCGTAGGCGGCGTTCAATTTTGTTTGCGATGCCTTAATGTTCTCGTCCGGGAAGTCGTTCAGCTGCTGGTCAATCAGTTCGTTGACGATCTGCCGCAACTCCACCATACCAGCTACACGGCCTTTGGCGTTGTCGGACAGTTCGATCTGCGTCATGATAGAGTTCTCTCGGTAGTAGATCTCGCCATCAACAACCGTATAGCTAAAATTCTTCACAGTCGGGTCTGCGGGCAGCGTTTTGCGCTGTGCTTCCGCATCTGCGACGTCCGGGGCAGCAATCTCCACCGCAGTGTAATTGCCCTCGATGTGCTGTACCGCCTCGGCAAGCTGGTCTGCAAGGTTTGCACCCTCGATGGGAGCAACGGTGAGTTCCTCTCGTCCGTATTGGGTGCTTTCGGCGGTCAATTCCCCCAGAACCATCTCCGGGTGGTCTACGAAATACTGGTTGATGGCAAAGCCGTCCTCGGTCTTGCCAAGCTGCACCCAGTCCGGCTCAATGTCCGCAGGGCGGTCACGCTTCTGCAAAAAAATAATGTCGCTGACAACATCCGTGCCAGCGTTGGCACGGAACGCATTATTCGGCAGACGGATAGCACCCAGCAAATCGGCACGCTCTGCCATGTGTTTGCGAGCGGTACTGTCCTTGCTGTCCATGGTGTAGCGGCTGGTGACGAACGCCACGATACCGCCCGGACGCACTTGATCGATGGCTTTCGCAAAGAAATAATTGTGGATGGAGAATCCCAGCTTGTTGTACGCCTTGTCGTTGACCTTATACTGACCGAAAGGCACGTTTCCCACCGCCAGATCGTAGAAATCACGGCGATCGGTGGTCTCAAAGCCGGCAACAGTAATGTCAGCCTGCGGATACAGCATCTTGGCAATGCGCCCGGTGATGCTGTCCAGTTCCACGCCATACAGCCGACTGTCTGCCATGCTGTCCGGCAGCATTCCAAAGAAGTTGCCCACGCCCATGGACGGCTCCAAGATGTTGCCGCTGCGGAGACCCATGCGCTCCACGGCATCGTAGATGCCACGGATAACGGTGGGGCTGGTGTAGTGGGCGTTCAGGGCACTGGAACGGGCAGCAGCATACTCATCCTCGGAGAGCAGCCCTTTCAGTTCGGTGTACTCTTTTGCCCAGCCGTCCTTGTTGGGGTCAAAAGCATCTGCAAGACCGCCCCAGCCCACATACTGGGAAAGCACCTGCTGTTCCTCGGCGGTGGCACCCCGATGCTCCTCTTCCAGCTTGAACAGGGTGCGGATGGCTTCGATATTCCGGGCGTACTTCTGCTTTGCGCCGCCCTCGCCCAGATGGTCGTCCGTGATGCGGAAATTTCCGGCAGGCTCCAGCGCAGGTTCAGCGTTCCGAGCTTCATCCAAGGCGGCGGCATCCGGGAAGGTCTGCACCTCGCCGTCAATCACCGCAGAGATGGGCAGTTCGTCCAGTTCCTCGTCGGAAAGTTCCGGTTCAACCTGCCGCAGACCGCCCTCGAATTGTCGTTTGTTGATAACTTCGTTATCCCACGACTGCCCGTGTGCACCGGTGTCGATGCGAACATCCGTTTCGCCTACATAGCCGATTTTTCCTTCGATGGTTCGGGTAGGAAGGTCAACGATAACATTGTCACCGACCTTATAATCAACGGCCTTTTCGGGAGCAGTGTCAAGGGCCTCGTCCTGCTGTTCGTACAATTCCCGGACAACAGATAGCGGTTCTTCCCGAAAAATTGGCATCCGCAGGTCGGCCAGTGCCATATCCTGCAAGGAAACCTTGCCCTTATCAAAATCCACTCCGTCAATCCGAAATTTCCGGCCATCCATATTGATGATGGAGCCGATGGGCAGATAGTCCTCTTTGTGCAGATGTTTAGTCTGGTGATGAGTCCCATCTTCGTTCAATCCGGCAAGGTAAACATCATTGCCCGCAGACCACAATTCTTTTGACTTTCTTGCCCATAAGCTAGGTGGAAAGCCTGTGACCTGAACTTCGCCCAGTGCTGTTTCTCTCGTAAACAAAGCACTGTTGAGAACTTTTGCGACCTTGGCAGCATCTTCTCCATAGAACATAAAATTGCCGCCAGCTTCAAATCCAACCAGAGTATCCGGGTGCTGCGCCTTTAATGCAGTGTACTCGGCTGCACTGGCGGCGTTCAGTTCAAGGGGAAAGTCGATGGCTCTTCTTTCTTTGTCCGACAGGTAGCGGTCAGACTGAATCATCAGGTCAATATATTTTTCGACCCGATCCCAGCGGAGAAGCACTTTCTGATGGTCGGGATAATGCTCAAACGTCAGACCCTTGCTGTCATGGTCAAGCCAACCACTGCTTCCGTCCAGATAAGTGTGTGAAGAACCGCCGGGGCCATACGGTGCATATTCGTTGGCAAGAGCTTTTGCCCGGAGTTTTCGGTCAGGCTGCAACTGATAAATTTTCCATATCCGAAGTTTGCTGCCTTCAACATTGGAACCTCTCCGCAGCGCATTTTCAATCTCCACCTGCGACAAAACAAAAGCGGAGGGCGATTTTTCGCTCTCCGCTTGGTCGATGGATTCAATTTGTTTGGCTTCGGTGGAAATGTGGGCATCGAAGAAACTTAACTGTAAATCAGTTCGTTCAGCACCAGTTCCTCGGCCTGTGCTTTCAGACTGTTCATGTGCTGCACCCACCCCATCTGATGCTGCTCCTTGTTCGGAGCCGGGTTCTGCTTCAGCAGTCCCTGCATGGTCTGCTGCATCTGGCTCTCTGCCGTCTGCTCCACCTCCATCAGGTGCGGGTACAGGCTCCCGTTCAGGAGCATCGTGTTGTACAGCACCGGGCGATGGTTCATCAGGTACGTCCGGCGCAGCCTGCCGTACTTGCCCAGCGGCTTCCGGGGCTGGTTCAGGGTCAGGTTCGGGAGCTGGTAGTCCCCGACGGTCGAGTAGGTCACGTTCCTGCTGTTCGTATTCATATTGGCTCCTTTCTGCATTGCGGCGGCGAATGGTTGTTTTTACGGTGCGCTCGATGTTCCGCAGCACCTCCCGGCTCATGTCGCTGACGGCTGCGCCGAGGGCGTAGACGCTATCCGGGGTTGAGAAATTGTAGATTGCCTGAAAATCGTCCTTGTCGAACCAGCCTGTCGGCTCATAACCACAACGTTCCAGCAGCGTGTAGGTGACGCTGATGGCGGCAGCGGACTTGAACTGCATCTCCACCCCGGCTTCATCATAATCCATCAGAAGCGAACCGTCAACGATGGCGAGAATGTCACCACTGTTGTTGTCCCAGTAATCTGCCACCAGTTTCCCGGCAACATCCGCAAGCTGCTGGCTGACACGCTCTCCGCTGATGCCGTAGGTGGCGGCGAGCATTTCTGAAACCGGCTGCACCAAATCGGGACCGAGCTGCCACACCTCCGGGTCACGGGAATTGCGGCGCACCCCGGTGTCCGACACATCGAAAACGTAGTGCAGGCGCGGAAATCCGCTGGATTCGTCCAGCAAGGCGATGCCCTTAGAGCCACGCCTGACATAGCGGTTCATCCGGTTGCGCCAAATGTCAAATTCGGCGCAGGCGGTGGCATCGGGCCGCTGAGCGTAGATCATCAACTGGTCTGCAAAGGGGTACTTGTACAACCGGGATGCGGTGGTCAGGTAGTCCGTCCAGCTTTCCCAGTATCGGGTCAAGCTGTTGGCCGTGCGCTGGGCAAGGGCGAGATATTCTTCGGTTTTGCTTGGCATAGCCGTCACCGTCCGGGCGAGGGCGGGCAATCAGGGGAGCCAGCACACCGTACTGTGCGATGCTTTCCACCGTCCGGGTCATGGCTTCATCGTCCAGCACCTTGAAGGGGTGGTTGGTGAAGGGGTGCAGCGCATCAATGGGAATCTGCTGTACCTGCTCCCGCTGTTCCTCCTGTCGGTTTTCCTCGGTGGAAAACAGGTCATCTAGCCCTTTCAGAGCTAAGTTTCCGCTGTCGATCGGCATCCGCCAGCACCTCCTTTGCAAGAGATTGGTAGGCTTCTGCCACCTTGCCCTTGGGGTCATAGGCAAAGATGCTTTTGCCTGCCGCACTGGTTTCAGCCGCACGGACAGACCGGGGGATGGTCTGCTCAAACACCTTCAGGTGCTTTCCGTATGCCTGCCGGATCAGATTGCTGATCTGCTTTCCGTAGTTGGTGCGGTTGTCGGTCATGGTCAGCAAGATACCCTCGATTTTCAGCTTCGGGTTGATCTGCCGCCGAACCTTCTGCACCGTCTGCAAAAGCTGTTCCAGACCCTTTGCGGAAAGGTATTGCGCCTGCACCGGAATCAGGGCAGCGTCTGCCGCCGCCAGTGCGTTGATGGTCAGCATCCCCAGCGAGGGCATACAGTCCAGCAGAATAAAATCGTACTCCCGTTTGGCACTGTCCAGCACCTGTTTCAGCATCTTTTCCCGGTTCATGCTGTTCACCAGAGCCACTTCCAGCCCTGCCAGTTCGATGTTCGCCGGAATCAAATCAACGCCCTCTGCGTGGTGCAGAATGCCCTCACCGGGCTGGATGGGCTGATCGTTCATGGCTTTTGCCATCAGGGTGGAGAGGGTGGTGGGCAGTTCATCGGGCTGCTGCCAGCCCATGCTGATGGTCAGGCTGCCCTGTGGGTCAGTGTCCACCAGCAGAACTTTCTTGCCCTCCATCGCCAGCCCGATGCCCAGATTTTCACAGGTGGTGCTTTTTCCGACACCGCCTTTTTGATTGGTGACTGCAATAATCGTAGCTTTCTTTGCGATAACATCACCCCGCTTTCGGAGAACCGCGCGCAAAGTCGTGGTTCGTCTTGTTCTGATAGTAGAGGTTCATGGTGGTGGGCGCA
>ONZY01002203.1_pt1 | contig 11584 bp, 9 predicted proteins | sample 1671451 | NCBI WGS metagenome assembly ONZY01 (sample SAMN06348158, study PRJEB24527) | human gut metagenome | biome: human gut; feature: ankylosing spondylitis patient; material: feces | host: Homo sapiens | place: China | collected 2015-10 | reverse complement strand
CCCTGCCATTCTCTTGGGGGATCAAAAGGGGGCCTTCTCTCACGTGAGAGAAGGCCCCCCTTTTGCTTCAGACTTCACGGAATGCTTCAATGCGATAGCTCCCGTCTGGGCGCACTTCCAGCGTCAACTCATCGTGCGTTCCTTCGCCGTTCTCGCCGCGCGGCGCGCTCCACAGCCAGATGCTGTCGCCGTACTGCTCGCCGCCCACCGGAATAAAATATCCGGGGCCGAAGTCGCTCGTAAACTCATAGAATGCGTCATACTGCGCAAGGTATATCGCGTCCTCCTGATCGTGCAGATCGTCCACTGTGATATCCGCCCACTGCATCAAAAGCGCGGAAACGTCACTCTTGGGAATGCGCCGCACGGGGACCGCCCAGTCATCCGGCACCTTGAACCTCTCCGCATCCTCTATTCCCAGCGTGTCGAGCACAGCGTGGAATTCCTCCACGTCCGCGTCTCCCAGCGTGGTGCAGAGCGGACAGTACCGCAAAAATTCCGCAAGGTCGATATCGCGCGGATCGTCGTAATGCGAGGTGAAAAAGCAGCTCACCGGCGTCGAGGTCGTATAACGGTACTCGCCCGTTGTCTCATCCGTCACATCGGCAGTGGAGGCAAACAACTCCTTAAATTCTTCGATCTGCGCCTCCGTCAGCGGCACCCAATCGTCCTCCGGTCCGCCGTCCGATTTGTCATCATTCGCTCCCGCGCAGCCAAACAGCGCCAGTGCACACACGCAGGCGAGCAAAAAGGCAAATAATTTCTTCATCGTTTCTCTCCTTCTCATTTTGCGTCACTCGTTTTCTGTCAGCGTGTCAGCTTTGCTCTTATAGGCTATTCACCGTGCCGAGGAAGAGCGGCAGACCGTCCACGCCGGTGATCATAAAGGCGAACGGCCGGTTCAGATCCATCTCCACCACGGGTAGGTCTTCGGGCGCGGCGGATTGGGCGTCCGCCCTGACGGCGGTAAACGCGGCGGCCTCGCAGCCCTTTTCGTCCACCTTGACGCGCGCGGCGTGCTGCACCTGCGTCACGGCGACCGCCTTGTCAAAGCGGTCAAAGTCGACAAGGGGTGAAAAGTCCGCGCGGTCGAAGTCAAAGACGTCGGAAACGCCCAGCGCGCGGAGCGCGTCGGTCAGTTCAAGGTCGGAGCTGACGTCGAACTTTGGCACGCTCCAGATGAGTTTGCCGCTCGGCAGGCTCACGCCCATGTCGTAACCGAGCAGTCCGCCCACGGCGCTGCCGTCCGCAAGAAAGCTTTTAAGGCTCGTGCCCTCGTCGGGCAGCAGGAAGCGCATCGCCTGCCCGCCCTGAAAGCGCAGCTCCGCCACGGTGTAGTTTTCGCCCCGGCAGTAAGCGGCACGATCCTGCGTGAGGTGCATGAAGTCGACCGTCTGCTGCGCGCCGTCTGCGGCGGTGAAGACATCCTGCCGTGTCTCCTTCGCCCAGAATTCATCGCGCCACTGGTCCTTAAAGTAGAGCGTCGTCAAAAGCAGCATCACCGTCTCGGGCTTCGTCTGGATCTCGCCCGCCGCGTCCTGCAAGAGATTGCCCGTGTTCTCATTGATCCATTCGCCGATGGCCTTGTCCGTCTTCTCATCTCCCATCGGGGCGGAGAACGTCGAAGCAAGGTACTGCTCGGCGAGAAGTCGCAGCGTCTCTTCATTATAGGGGACGTTCTCATTCAGCCACACGGAACTGCCGAGCAGCGTCTTTCCCGTCGAGGTCTCGCCGTAGAGATTGCGCCAGACATAGTTGCCCGCAGCGCGCGACGCGTCGGTATTTTCAAGGCCTAAAAGCGATAAAAGCTGCGCGCGGCTGTCGCCGTCCGTCGTCTCGCTGAGCATCGCAAAGGCGAGATACAGGTTTGCGGGCGAGAGAACGGTGTTCTCCTCCGCTGAAAGCAGCGTGCCCGTCTCCTTTGTAAAGTGCAGGAATGCCGCGGGGTAGCTCGTGCCCTTGCTGCGCAGCGCCTTGAGCGCATCGTAATAGGCATTGCTGCGCGCGTCCCAGTCCTCCCAGATCTTCTCCTGCGCCTTTTCGTAGGCGTCCGCGCCCATCTTGTCATAGTCGATGGTGCTGAACGCCTCGTCGAGCTCCGCTTCGTTCGGCATGGCGGGCAGCACGGGATAGTCCGCCGTCTTCACGGCGAGGTCCTGCAAATACTGCGCGGCAATGGGGTCTTTTTTCACATTGTCCTTCTCATTTTCATTTCGGATCGTCGTTCCGTTGTCTCCGCAGGCGGCGAAGGACAGGACCATCGCCGCGGCGAGCAGCAGCGTCAAGAATCGTTTCATGTCGGATGTACCTCCGTTTTGGGATTTGTTATATTAGACGGCGCGGATGGAAAAAAGTTCCCGTTTTGTCAAAAATAGCATGCCGCCCTTTTACGAAACGGGCGAATGTGGTATACTTTCAAAAATATTTTCTCTTTTGTGTAACGCAAACGGCAAAAAAGTTGTCTTTTCTCCATGATGGCAGACAACAGAAAGGAGCGAGCCTATGGACGACCATGAGATCGTCGACCTCTACTGGCAGCGGGACGAGCACGCCATCGAAGCCACCGCCGCCAAATACGAAAGCTATTGCATGAAAATTTCGCAAAACATTTTATCCGACCGCGCCGACAGTGAAGAAAACGTCAACGACACGTACTTACACGCCTGGCAGGCCATGCCGCCGCAAAGGCCCGCGATCCTGTCTGCCTTTCTCGGCAGGATCGCGCGCAATCTGGCGTTGAACCGCTATAAGGCGAGGTCGGCGCAGAAGCGGCAGGGCGACGCCTTCGCGCTCTCGCTCGACGAGCTGGACGACTGCACGCTCACGCTCTCCTCGCCCGATGACGAGGCGATGGCGGCGGAGCTCGGCCGCAGCATCAGCGCGTTTCTGCGCACACAGAGCGAAGAGGTGCGCAGCATGTTTATCCTGCGCTATTTCTACTGCGAACCGGTCGAAGCGCTGGCCGCGCGCTTCCACTGCGGCGAGAGCCGCATCAAAACCACGCTCCTGCGCACGCGCAGAAAGCTCAAGGAGCATCTCATCAAGGAGGGATACTGTGAAGCATGAAGTTCTGACCCGCGCCATAGGCGAGCTCGACGATGAGCTCATCGCGGACGCCTACGCCTACAAGCCGCGCAAACGGTACGCCCTCCCGCGTTTTCTTGCCGCTGCGGCGTGCCTTGTGCTCGTGCTGGCCGCCGCCCTGGCGATGACGCGCGACACCTTACCGGCTGAGATCAAGGTCGAAGGCGCAGCGCTCTCCTCAATCCCCATTCCCATCAGTCAGCCCGCAGCGATGGCGCTCGACGCGCGCGGCAGTCTGAGCGGCCCGCTCAGTCCGATGCTCACCATCGAGAGCAAATCGGGCGAGGCCGTGACCGTTACGGTGTCGGATGGCGTGCTGACCCAGCCTCTTTACTCGCTGCAGGAGGAGTTCCCCTCCTACACCGTCTCCGGCAAGGTGCAGCTTTGCTGGACCATCGAAGAGCCGGACACGGGTACGGTTTACACGCTCTCTCTCGACGGCGCGCCCGCCGTCACGCTGCGCTACGACGAGGCCAACGGCTATTGGGCCGCCGCGCGGGCGTAAGCATCCCATTCCACATTACTATTGACAACACACAACATTTTGGAGGTAAATTCCCATGAAAAAGTTTCTCACCCTGCTGCTGGCCGCAGCGATGACTCTCTCCCTCGCCGCCTGCGGCAGCAAGACGGATGACAATAGCGGCAATAACAGCCAGCCCGCGAGCGCTCTCGAGCTGCTGAACGCCGTATGGGCCAACTACAGTGACGACGACAAGTTCCCTGCTGCCGGCGGCGACTTTGATGAGGCGAATATGACCGAGGACGCGCCCGGTAACTTCTCCGTCGAAGACGGAGATGCACTTGACTACTCTCTCTCCTTCCCCGCCGCGGACGCAGGCAAGCTCTCCGACGCCGCGTCCCTCACCCACATGATGAACGCCAACACCTTCACCGCGGGCGCGTTCCATGTTGCGAGCTCTTCCGACGTTGACAGTGTCGTCTCCGACCTCAAGGACAACATCATGAACCGCCAGTGGATGTGCGGCTTCCCCGACAAGCTTGTCATCCTGACGCTCGGCGACTATGTCATCTCCTGCTACGGCGCGGAGGACCTCGTCGACCAGTTCAGCGGCAAGGTCACCGAGACCTTTGCCGATGCTGCCGTCGTCTGCGACGAGGCCATCGCCTGATTTGATCTTCTGAAAGGCGGAGAAGTTTATGCTCTTTTCCAGCGTTCCCTTTCTCTTTTACTTTCTGCCTGCGGCGCTGCTGATCTACTTCGCAGCGCCGCGGCAGCTGAAAAACGCGGTGCTGCTGCTCGCGAGTCTCTTTTTCTATGCCTGGGGCGAGCCGAAATATATGCTGCTTATGCTCGTCTCCATCGTGCAGGGCTATGGTTTCGGCCTGCTGATTGAAAAGCACCGCGGGCAAAAGGCGTCGAAGGTCTTTCTGACTCTCTCGATCCTTGTGAGCCTTGGGCTTCTCGGCTATTTTAAGTACGCGGACTTTTTTCTCTCCAGCGTCAACGCCGTCACAGGGCTCTCCCTGCCGCTTTTGAAGCTGAGCCTGCCCATCGGCATCAGCTTCTACACCTTTCAGGTATTGAGCTACGTCATCGACGTCTACCGCGGCGAAACGGCAGCGCAGAGGAATTTCATCGACCTTGCCGCCTATGTTTCGCTCTTCCCCCAGCTCATCGCGGGGCCGATCGTGCGCTATTCCGATGTCGCCGCGGAGCTCAAAAGCCGCACGCACAGCGTCTCCGCCGCGGCGGAGGGCGTGCGCCGCTTTACGGTCGGCTTTGCCAAGAAAATTCTGCTCGCCAACCAGTTCGGCGCGCTCGCGAGCGCCTACAAGTCGACGCAGGACGCGAGCGTCCTCTTCGTCTGGCTCTACGCGCTCGCGTTTCTGCTCCAAGTCTATTTCGACTTTTCGGGCTACAGCGATATGGCCATCGGCCTCGGGCGGATGCTGGGCTTCCAATTCCCCGAAAACTTCAACTACCCCTATATTTCAGCGAGCATCACGGAATTCTGGCGCAGGTGGCACATGTCGCTTGGCTCGTGGTTCCGCGACTACCTCTATATCCCTCTCGGCGGCAGCCGGAAGGGCAAGGCGCGTCAGCTGCTAAACATTCTGATCGTCTGGCTCGCGACGGGTTTGTGGCACGGCGCCGCGTGGACGTTCGTGCTGTGGGGACTGTGGTTCGCGGTCCTGCTGCTTCTTGAAAAGCTGGCGCTGCTGCCGGTGCTCGAAAAGCACCGCGTGCTCGGCCATGTGTACACGCTCTTTTTCGTCACGCTCGGCTTCGTGCTTTTCGACGCAGACAGCGCCGCACAGGCGGTCTCGCGCATCGGCGCGATGTTTGGTGCAAGCGGTCTGCCGCTATCGAGCGCACAGGCGGTCTACTATCTTAAAAGCTATGGCCCGCTGCTCGTGCTCGGTATCCTCTGCGCAACACCGCTGCCGAAGATGATCGTCGCAAAGCTGCGCAAATCCAAAGGCGCAGCGACGGCGCTCGACGTGCTCGAGCCGCTCTGCGTGCTCATCCCTCTGCTGCTCGGCACGGCATTTTTAGTGGACGGGTCGTTCAACCCGTTCCTCTACTTCCGCTTTTAAGGAGGGCATCGCATGAATCGAAAAATCAAAGACACCCTCACCCTCGGCATCGCGGCAGCGTTCGTGCTTATGTTCGCGCTGTGGAGCATTTGCAAGAGCGACGACGCCGTGTCGGAAAGCGAGCGCCGCCCGCTCAAGCAGTTCCCAACGCTGAACGTGGAAGAAGTACTCTCCGGACGCTTCCAGTCGAACTTTGAGAGCTACACGCTCGACCAGTTCCCGCTGCGCGACGAGCTCCGCACGCTCAAGGCCCTGTCCGTCCGCGATTTATTTGGTGAGAAAGACAACAACGGCATCTACGTCGCGGACGGCTACGCCGCGAAGCTCGACGACACGATCCACGAGGATTCGCTCGACCACGCGGCCGACCGCTTCCGCTATGTGTACGAAACGTATCTCAAAGATACGGGCGTAAACGTCTACCTCTCCGTCATCCCCGACAAGAATTATTTTCTGGCCGCCGAAAACGGCTATCCCACGATGGACTACGGAAAGTTTTTCGCGCTCATGCGCGAAAAGGTCGACTTCGCGGCGTATATCGACCTGACGGGCACGCTGTCGCTCTCATCCTATTACCGCACCGACCTCCACTGGCGGCAGGAAATGCTTGCCCCCACGGCCAAGGCACTGGCAGATGCGATGGGCGTCTCACTCACCGAGGACTTTACCGGGGTCACGCTCGATACGCCGTTTTACGGTGTGTACCGCGGGCAGTCGGCACTGCCGATGGAGCCCGACAGGCTCGCCTACCTCACAAACGATATCATTGGTAGCTGCCGCGTGTACGACTATGAAAGCGGCGCCTATCTCCCTGTCTACACGCTCGAAAAGGCAGACGGCAACGACCCGTATGAAGTTTTCCTCTCGGGACCCAAGTCGCTGCTGCGCATTGAGAACCCGAACGCGCAGGCGGAGCGAAAGCTCCTTGTCTTCCGCGATTCGTTCGCCGCGAGTTTACTTCCGCTGCTCGCGGAGGGGTACAGCGAGATCACGCTTGCCGACATCCGCTACCTCTCCCCCTCAATGCTCGGAAAATTCATCGACTTTACCGCGCAGGACGTGCTGTTTCTTTACAGCACAAGCGTGCTGAACGACAGCGCCACGATCAAGTGATGCAAAACGGGACGCAAGCGCCGTGACCGGCGTTCACGTCCCGTTTTCTTTTTTGTCCGCAAAATTTTCTCACAGCAGATCAGAAAAACAAAATGCCCTCCCTGCCGTTTCCAGCAAGGGAGGGTTCAGGCTAAATATAGCACAGCCGTTTTCTTCATGCAAGAAAAAGTTGCTGCACTTTCATAATTTCGTTCACACCGCACATCCCGTCTCACTAAAGTGAGGGGAAAGTTGGAAAAACAAAGTATTGACGCTGCTTGCCCCGATGAAGTATCATTACTTATCAAATTTTTTATTTCGAAACAGGAGGTCTGGATCATGAGTGAAGCGACTCGCATTCCCGAGCTTTTTGGCTCTCTGGTGTTCAATGAACGCACAATGGAGCAGTATGTGCCGCAGAGCGCCATGGACGTTTGGCGCGGCTGCTTAAAGAGCGGGCAGCCTCTTCCCCTTTCCGCGGCAAATGAGATCGCCGACGCGATGAAGACCTGGGCGCTGGAGCATGGCGCAACGCATTTCACGCACTGGTTCCAGCCCTTGAGCGGCGTGACGGCGGAAAAGCACGACAGCTTTATCAACAACGCCGGCGGCGGCCGCGTGATGATGGACTTTTCCGGCAAGGAGCTGGTGCGCGGCGAGCCCGACGCGTCCTCCTTCCCCAACGGCGGCCTGCGCGCCACGTTTGAAGCCCGCGGCTACAGCGCTTGGGACCCCACGGCGTTTGCCTTCATCAAAGATGGCAGCCTTTGCATCCCGACGGTGTTCTGCTCCTACAGCGGCGACGCGCTCGACAAGAAGACGCCGCTGCTGCGCTCCATGGCCGCGGTCGACCGCGCGGCAGTGCGCGTGCTCAAGTTATTTGGCGACGACGCGGAAAAGGTCACGCCGCAGATCGGCGCGGAGCAGGAGTATTTCCTCATCGACCGCGAGCTGTACTTAAAGCGCATGGACCTGCGCCTGTGCGGCCGCGCCCTGTTCGGCGCAAAGCCCCCGAAAGGTCAGGAGTTGGACGACCACTACTTCGGCGCGTTCCGTCCCCGCGTGGCCGCCTACATGAAAGAGCTCGATGAAGAGCTGTGGAAGCTCGGCGTGCTCTCCAAGACCAAGCACAACGAGGTCGCCCCCGGCCAGCACGAGATGGCCCCCATCTACACCGACGCCAACACCGCGAGCGACCAGAACCAGCTCGTCATGGAGACGATGAAAAAGGTCGCCGAGCGCCATAACCTTGTGTGCCTGCTGCACGAAAAGCCTTTCGCGGGCGTCAACGGCTCGGGCAAGCACGTCAACTGGTCGCTCTCGACCGACACGGGCAAAAACCTCTTCTCTCCCGGCAAGACCCCCAGCCAGAATGCGCTGTTCCTGCTGCTGCTCGCCGCGTTCATCAAGGGCGTGGATGAGTATCAGGAGCTTCTGCGCTGCTCCGTCGCCTTCGCGGGCAACGACCACCGTCTCGGCGCACAGGAGGCGCCCCCCGCTGTCATCTCCATCTTCCTCGGCACCGAGCTTGAGGGTATCATCGACGCCATCGTCGGTGAAAACGACTACACCGCGCCCGAGCACAAGTCCCTGCGCATCGGCGTGGATGTGCTTCCCGCCATCCCGCAGGACACGACCGACCGCAACCGAACCTCGCCCGTCGCCTTCACCGGCAACAAGTTTGAGTTCCGCATGCCCGGCTCCTCGCAGTCCATCGCGGGCCCGGTCACGATCCTCAACACCATCATGGCCGAAGAGCTCGACGAATTCTACGCGCAGCTCAAGGACGCGCCGGACTTCACCGCCGCGCTCCACAAGCTGATCCGCGACACGTTCTCCGCCCACCGCCGCATCATCTTCAACGGCAACGGCTATGAAGAGGCCTGGATCAAGGAGGCTGAAAAGCGCGGCCTTGCCAACCTGCACAACACCGCCGAGGCGCTGCCGACCTACATCCTGCCCAAGAACATTGAGTTGCTGACGCGCCAGGGCGTTTACAGCAAGGAAGAAATTTTCTCCCGCCACGAAGTTCATATCGAGAAGTACTGCAAGGTCATCCGCATTGAGGCCGCGACGCTTGTTGACATGGTCCAGCACGGCATTCTCAACGCCGCTTCCGAATACGAAGCCGCGCTGTGCAACACCATCGCCGCCAAGCGCGCCGCCGCGCCGGAGCTGACCTGCCACGTCGAATCCTCGCTCGCCAACGCCATCGGCTCGCTCAACGAGCAGTTGCTCGAAGAGACCATCGGCCTCAAGACGGCGCTCGAGACCGTCTCCGACGACGCAGAGCCCGAAACGCTCCTGCACTACTACCACGACGAGGTCGAAAAGCGCACGAACGACGTGCGCAAGACCGTCGACAAGCTGGAAGTGCTGACCGCGTCCAAGTATTGGCCGTATCCGACGTTCTGCGAATTACTCTTCTCCGTGTAAGTCAAAAAGGACGCTCTTTCGAGCGTCCTTTTTGAAGTGGAGTTTTGCTTTATCGCAGCAGTTTCATTTTTCTTTGACAGGGGAGGAAGAAAATCTATGAAGTACATTTTTGTCACCGGCGGCGTGGTGTCGGGGCTTGGCAAGGGCATCTGCGCGGCGTCGCTCGGGCGGCTCTTAAAACAGTGCGGGCTGAAGGTCAAAAACCAGAAGTTTGACCCGTATCTCAACGTCGACCCCGGCACGATGAGCCCGTATCAGCACGGCGAGGTCTTCGTCACGGACGACGGCGCGGAGACCGACCTGGACCTCGGCCACTACGAGCGCTTTGTCGACGAGGCGCTGGACGAGAAGTCCTCCGTGTCCTCGGGCAAAATCTTCTGGAGCGTTCTGAACCGTGAGCGTCAGGGCGGCTATCTTGGCGGCACGGTGCAGATCATCCCGCACGTGACCGATGAGATCAAGCGCCGCATTTACGACATGGACGACGGCGAGACCGACGTTGCCATCTCCGAGATCGGCGGCACGGTCGGTGACATCGAGAGCCAGCCGTTTTTGGAGGCCATCCGTCAGGTCGCGGCCGAGCGCGGGCGCGAAAATGTGCTCTTCATCCATGTGCCGCTCATCGTGACCATTCCCGGCAGCGGCGAGCTCAAGAGCAAGCCCACGCAGCACTCGGTCAAAGAGCTCCTGAGCGAGGGCATCCAGCCGGACGTTCTCGTCGTGCGCACGGATGAGCCCATCACAGACGACATCCGCCGCAAGATCGCGCTCTTCTGCAACGTGGAGCCCGACTGCGTCATCCAGAACGCAACGGCGTCCACGCTCTACGAGGTGCCGCTGCTGCTTGAGCACGAGGGCCTTTGCCGCGTGGTGTGCCGCAAGCTGCACCTTGACTGCGGTGAACCTGACATGACCGAGTGGCGCGCGCTGGTCGACAAGATCCACGGCGTGCACCGTCATGTGCGCATCGCGCTCGTCGGCAAATACGTCAGCCTGCACGACGCCTATTTGAGCGTCGTTGAGTCGCTCTTCCACGCGGGCACGGCCTGCGACGCGAGCGTCGAAATTCAATGGGTCGACTCCGAAACGCTGACGAGCGACAACATCGCGCAGAAGCTCTGCGGATGCAGCGGCATCTTAGTCCCCGGCGGCTTTGGCGACCGCGGCATCGAGGGCATGATCCTGGCCGCGCAGTACGCGCGCGAGCGCGGCATCCCGTACCTCGGCATCTGCCTCGGCATGCAGATCGCAGTCATCGAATTTGCGCGCCATGTGCTCGGCTGGGACGACGCGACGAGCGCGGAGTTCTCCTCCACAACGGCGCATCCCGTCATCGCGCTCATGCCCGAGCAGGTCGGCGTGACGGCCAAGGGCGGCACGATGCGCCTTGGCAAGTACCCCTGCGTGCTCGAAGAGGGCTCGCTCTCCCGCGCGCTCTACGACGCGCCGGAGATCTGGGAGCGCCACCGCCACCGCTACGAGTTCAACAACGACTTCCGCGACGACTTCACGGACGCCGGCATGCGCCTCGCCGGTCTCTCCCCCGACGGCACGCTCGTCGAGATCGTCGAATCGAAGAGCCACCCCTGGTTCGTCGGCGCGCAGTTCCACCCCGAATTCAAGAGCCGCCCCAACAAGCCGCATCCCCTGTTCCGCGGCTTTGTCGCGGCCTCCCTCGATCGCGCGGTCTATTGACCGCGCGACCTTTTTATTTTTACAATACCGCTGGTAAAATGGGAAAAGCTATGATATGATGCTTTTACCATATTATTGGATACGGCAGGAGAATTTCAATATGAACCATCAGACCATCATCGTACTGGACTTTGGCGGCCAGTACAACCAGCTCATCGCGCGCCGCGTGCGCGAATGCGGCGTTTACTGCGAGGTCAAGCCCTACACGACGCCGCTTGCAGACCTTCTCGCGATGAATCCCATCGGCTTCATCTTCACTGGCGGCCCGAACAGCGTGTATCTCGAGGACGCACCGCACGTCGATCCCGCGCTCTTTGACGCGGGCGTGCCCGTGCTCGGCATCTGCTACGGCTGCCAGCTCATCGCGCACCACCTCGGCGGCAAGGTCGTCGCCGCAAACGACGCCACCGCGCGCGAATACGGCAAGACCGAGACGTTTTTTGACACGAGCTGCAAGCTCTTCAAGGGTCTTCCCGAAAAGAGCGTGACGTGGATGAGCCACGGCGACTACATGGAGGTCGTTCCCGCGGGCTTCTCCCTCGTCGCGCACTCCGACGCCTGCCCGAACGTCGCCATCTGCGACGAAACGCGCGGGTTCTACGGCGTGCAGTACCATCCCGAGGTCAACCACACGGAATTCGGCACCGCGATGATTCGCAACTTCCTCTACGAGGTCTGCGGCGCGACAGGCGACTGGACGATGGGCGACTATAAA
>ONZY01002178.1_pt1 | contig 11723 bp, 6 predicted proteins | sample 1671451 | NCBI WGS metagenome assembly ONZY01 (sample SAMN06348158, study PRJEB24527) | human gut metagenome | biome: human gut; feature: ankylosing spondylitis patient; material: feces | host: Homo sapiens | place: China | collected 2015-10 | reverse complement strand
CCGGTACGGGAGTGATGAATGAGCATTTCGGTGCAACTTCGTCAAACTTCACGTCGCCGGTCAGTTTAAAACCTGATTTCTTGGTTGCATCCGGCACACGGGTAGTACCTACGTCAATAACTACCGCGCCTTCTTTCACCATTTCGGCTTTTACAAAGTTCGGTTGTCCCAAAGCAGCGATAATAATATCAGCTTCCTGACATTCTTTTACCAGGTCTCTGCTACGGCTGTGGCATACGGTTACTGTGGCATCGCCCGGATAGGCTTTCTGCATCATCAGGGCAGCCATCGGTTTGCCGACAATATTGCTGCGTCCGAGTACGACGCACTTTTTTCCGGAAGTTTCTATGTTATAACGTTTCAACAATTCGAGGATGCCGTTGGGAGTAGCGGATACATAACACGGAAGCCCGATGGACATACGGCCTACGTTGATCGGATGGAAACCGTCTACGTCTTTACGGTAATCAATTGTTTCGATTACTTTCTGTTCGGAGATATGCTTGGGTAAGGGAAGTTGTACGATAAAGCCGTCCACGTCGTTGTCTTCGTTTAGTTCACGTACTTTGGCAAGCAGTTCTTCTTCGGTCACGTCACTTTCATAACGGATGAGGGAAGACTTGAATCCACATACTTCACAGGCTTTTACTTTGGCAGCTACATAAGTCTCGCTACCACCATCGTGTCCTACAAGAATAGCGGCCAGGTGCGGGCGTTTTTCGCCATGAGCCACCATTTCGGCTACTTCGGCTGCAATCTCTTGTTTTACTTGTTCGGAAATTGCTTTTCCGTCTATCAGAGTCATATTTTCAGAGTATTTATTGGTGATGGACAAAAGTAAAATAAATAACTGAACTCTCCAAAGGGATTGGAATTTTTGTCAAGAGATGGGGGGGATAAAAAAAGAGGGAGCCGAAACTCCCTCTTTTTACTTATCATTAGATTTGGATCTACAGAATGATTACTTTTTCATCTTAGGCATCATCTTACCCATTTTGCTGCTAGTCACCATTTTCATCATTTTGCGTGTCTGGTCGAACTGTTTCAATAGGCGATTCACTTCTTGGATAGTCGTTCCGCTACCTTTGGCGATACGCGTACGGCGTGAACCGTTCAGTATTTCCGGATTGGAACGTTCTGCCGGAGTCATGGAATAAATGATGGCTTCGATGCTCTTGAAAGCATTGTCGTCAATATCAATATCTTTGATTGCTTTTCCTACTCCCGGAATCATGGAAGCGAGGTCTTTCAGATTACCCATTTTCTTGATTTGTGCAATCTGGCTAAGGAAGTCGTTGAAGTCGAATTGGTTTTTGGCAATTTTCTTCTGTAAGCGTTTGGCTTCTTCTTCATCGTATTGTTCCTGTGCGCGTTCTACCAATGAAACGATGTCACCCATACCGAGAATACGGTCGGCCATACGGGCAGGGTGGAACTGATCGATTGCTTCCAGCTTTTCACCTGTACCTACGAATTTAATCGGTTTGTTCACTACCGAACGGATAGAAAGAGCCGCACCACCGCGGGTATCACCATCGAGTTTGGTCAGTACCACACCGTTGAAGTCCAGACGTTCATTGAATTCTTTAGCTGTGTTTACAGCGTCCTGACCGGTCATGGAGTCTACCACGAACAGAATTTCGTCCGGGTTGATTGCTTTTTTGATAGCGGCGATCTCGTTCATCATCTGCTCGTCTACTGCCAGACGTCCGGCTGTATCGACGATAACGAGGTCGTATCCTTTGGCTTTGGCTTCCTGAATGGCGTGTTGTGCGATTTCTACCGGATTCTTGCTGTCCAGTTCGCAGTACATCGGTACTTCAATCTGTTCTGCCAATACACGTAACTGTTCGATAGCTGCCGGACGGTAAACGTCACAAGCCACCAATAATGGCTTACGGTTCTTCTTGGTTTTCAGCATCCGTGCCAGTTTACCGGAGAAGGTGGTCTTACCCGAACCCTGCAAACCTGACATCAGGATAACTGCCGGACGGGCGTCGATGTTGATCTCGGCTGTCTCTCCACCCATCAATTGTGTAAGTTCATCATGCACGATTTTCACCATCAATTGGCTTGGCTTCACAGCCGTAAGAACGTTCTGGCCAAGCGCTTTTTCTTTCACTGTATCCGTGAAATTCTTTGCCACCTTGTAGTTTACGTCGGCGTCGAGAAGTGCTTTACGTACGTCTTTCAGCGTCTCCGCCACGTTGATTTCGGTGATTTTGCCTTCACCTTTCAGAATCTTGAATGACCGTTCTAGTCTTTCACTTAAATTATCGAACATAGTTATTTAATTACGAATTACTAATTACAATTTACTTGGCCGAAAGAGGGACTTTTCCGTCTACTCTTTATTTGAGCTTGCAAATGTACAAAAATCTCTTGTATTTATATCTTTTTATTCTGCCATTTTGCTTTTTTGAGATAAATATAACTTGTTATCAACAGCAAGCTATAATACACAATCTCAATCGTAAAGCAAATTTCGATCGGTGCTTTCAGCCACATTCCGATGAAAATGATGTATGATCCGTAGATGATAATTGTAATCGTTTCGAGCAACAGGGCTGCCTGTGTATTTCCTGTTCCGGAGATACCGTTAAACACCACGTTGGCTACGGATGCGATAAGCATGGCGCAACAAATTACATATACCGAGGGTACGGATTCCGTAATGAGCGCAGCTTCACTAGTGTAAATGGAGAGCAGGAATTGCGGAAACAGTGCCGATACCGCTACTAACCCCAGCATGATGAAAAAGGAGAAACGCGCAATTTTATTAATGAGCGGCATCACGTGCTGGATGCCTCCTGCACCAATAGCATTGCTGACAAGACTGTTGGTAGTCGTAGCCAGTGCGTTGACCGGAATCAGCAATACGACATAAATACTCCGGACGATATTGGCAATCGCCAGTTCCCGTTGTCCCAACCGTTCTACGGCTACGAAGAAAACGAACCAGGTAGCCATCGACAGGAAATATTGCAGCATGGTGAAGCAGGAGATACTAAGAATCCGCATCAGCAATGCTGGGTCGAATGTGCGCAGGCGGTTCATACCGTATTTCTTTAAATCGACCGTGGCATACGTATAGATGACGAAAAAGAGAATGGAGGAGGCTTCTGCCAATACGGAAGCAATAGCAGCCCCTTTGATACCCATTTCCGGCAAACCGAACTTTCCGAAAATTAATGCATAGTCCAGTACGACATTAGTTAATGCCATGACAATAGCATTGATGGTTAGCACTTTAGTGCGTGTAATGCCGATGTACAATGCCCGGAACATGACATTGATAAAAGAGAAAAAGAATCCGTAAATACGCCAGTTCAGAAACTCCATTGTTCCTTCGTAGATGGATTCTGAAGAAACCAGCAAACGCATGATGTTTCCGCCGAATGCTTTGGTGAATCCGAATAGCAGCAGGGCCATGACGAACAGGAACATGATTCCTTGAATCATGACGGGACCGACATCCGAATAGCGTCCTTCGCCATTGCGTCGTGCGATGACTATCTGCGAACCGGTACTGAATCCGAATGCGATGGTGAATACGCATATATAGAATAACCCGCCCATAGCTGATGCTCCAAGGGCTACTTCACTCACGTGTCCGAGGAATGCTGTGTCGGTGACATTGATGACATTTTGTGCCAGCAAGCTTAGTAGTATCGGATAACTGACACTCCAAATCTGTTTGTTGGTGTACATAATTAAGTGTTTAAGTTTACACTTTGCAAAGATAGTGCTTTATTTCGATTCGGAAACGATGGGGTAGATGAAAACAATTTCCGGACCTTCGGGAGTTTTATCGTTGACGAGATAGTTTCCTCCGAAATGTTTTAGTAACAACAGGTTGATATCATGCCGGATGATGGTTTCCTGTGATACGAATGCATGGTCTGCCAAAGGTGAATTAGTGATCCGGAAACAAAGCATGTCTTCATTCTGGCTTAATGTGAACCGGATGATTCGTGCTTGCCGGTGTTCTTGTGGGTACACCAGTACGCTAATCAAGGCCTGTGTCAGTCGCATTATATCGGTATGAATTTGGGCGTCCGTTTCGCTGGAAAATTCAATCTGGATACCTGTTTCTTCGTTCCTCATCTGCGCCATGCTGCATGCTTCCTTGCATAGGGTAGTGGCATCATAGTCTTGCAACTGGAACTTCATCATCTGAGCTTCCAAACGGGATAAGTCGAGAACGTCATTGACAAGTCTCATTAACTTCTCCGAACTTTTGTGGATGATGTTTGAGTATTCTTGCCTTATTTCCTTGTCTATATTGGGTTCGCTGGCTATGAGTTGTGAGAAACCGACCACATTGTTGAGTGGGGTACGGATGTTATAGCTCATGTTGGACAGGAAGCGATTTTTTATTTCATTGGTCTTCCGCACGTTTTCTGTTGTTTTCCGGATTTCGTTTTCCGCGTATTTGAGTGCCTTCCGTACCATAAAGAGTCGTGCCATAAAGATAAAAAGCAGAATCAGGATAACAAATATAAAGATCAGATAGGTGAGCTGGATCCGGTTGTTTTCCCTTTTTTGATCCAGTTCTGTTTTTTCGATATTGTATTTGCTTTGTATCTGTGCCATCTGATTGTTTGAGAGTACAGTGGCTGTCGAGTCTTTGATGGCAAGTGCCTGCTCATACAGGGGGATGGCTTTTCCGCTTTGCCCTGCCTGTTTCCATATTCTGGCCTTTTCGAGTAGCTGTTCGGCATAGTCGCTTGTGAAGTCTTTCTTCAACATCGTCAGTGTCGTGTCGATATAATCCGATGCCTGTTGGTAGGCTCCAATTGCCCGGTAATATTTGGCAAATGTGTCGAAATAGAGTACTTTATACATGAAATAAGTATTCTCGTCCAGATATTCTTTAGATTTTACGAGATGTTCATAGGCTTGTTGCGGCTGATGGGTATTCAGGTAATAATAGCTGTAGAACAGTTCATTGAACAGGTATACATCGGCAAATCCCGCTTTTAAGGATGGGTTTGCACTGATGTGGTTATGAAGAGTGTTTTCCAGTTCCTGCAAATATTTGAGTAGTTTTTTATTATCCTTCTTTTCTTTGACAACGGATACTAACTGTGACAATACCGAGATACGGACCACCGGATTTTCTGTCGGAGTGAGTAGCTGGTAGGCAGCCTCCAGTGCTTCTATTCCTTTATCCCAGCGCTGGCTGCCGATATATGCATTACTCAAGCATTGATAGGCAGCCATACTACCCCGGTTACTATTCATTTGGGAGGCTTGCTGTTGCATCTTTTGAGATTCGTTGATAGCAAGTTCGTATTGTTCGTTGAATGTGTACAGGTCTATCTGGAAACGTTTGGCATCAAAGAAGTAATTCCATAAATCTGATTTCCGGGCATGAGGCTCCATTATGGTGAGCCATTTGGCTACACTGTCTTGATTATTACGATTGTAATAGTATAAAATATGGTAGTAAGCAGCCAGACCGGCATATTTGTCATTTCCCAGTTGCAATGCTTCTTTCATTAATGCATCCGAATATTGGATACATTGCTGGTTGTTTTGTTCTATTCTGATGATTTGATTGAGAACATTCAGCCGTGTCGTATCGTACGGTAATGTTTCCAACACCTTTATCAGGCTGTCGGATTCCAAAACAATCTCGGTGCTGGCTTTTCCGGTGAGGGTGCAGCATAATAGAAGGATCAGGAGCAGGACTTGTTTCATTCGGCTTCCTCCTTTCCTTGTTGCTCATGGTAAATGGGGTGTGTGAACAGGAAACGGGCTCCTTCCTCATAATTGGAGTCAATCCATATTTTGCCGCCCAGCTGCTCGATAATGAGTTGGCAGATAGACAGACCGAGTCCTGTCCCTTGAGCATTTTCATTCAGTTTCTCAAAACGGTTGAATATTTTATTCTGATTCTCCGGAGAGATACCGCAACCGGTGTCGGTCACGGAAAACAGTGCTATGTCTTCTGTCTGTTTTTCCAGTTCCATGGTGATGGAACCTTGCGGAGTAAATTTGGTTGCATTGATGAGAAGGTTGATTAATAATTGTTGTAACCTTGCATTGTCTGTCGTCAATTCTAATGAATGGAGAGAGGTCGAAAAACGGACGTTAGCATTCGTTTGTTTTATTTTCTCAACCATGTCGATAACGTTTCTGCATATTGCCACTGCATCACATCGCTCATATTTGAATTTCATCTTGCCTACTTCGAGACTGGACAAGTCGATTACGTCGTTAATCAGCTTGAGTAACAGTTCTGAATTTTGCTGAATAATATCGCTACACTGTTTCCGGGTCTCGTTGTCGATGGATTCTTCCGTCAGGATGGAGGAGAAGCCGGACAACGCATTGAGCGGCGTGCGAATTTCATGGCTCATGTTGGAAAGGAAAAGGCTCTTTGTCCGGATGGAATTTTCTTCTTGCTTTTTCACTTTTTCCAGTTCCTGCTGTGATTGGCGCAGTTTTTTATTTCCTCGTCTAACCAAAAGGATGAAAAATACAATCAGTATGACTATGAATAGGATGGTGAACCAGCTCCAGTAGAGGATTGTCTTCTGTCTGTTTAAGTTGTCCAGTTCATTTTTATCTATTTGGTAGAGGGTGTGCAATTCATTGATTTGGCGAATATAATTCATTGCGTCCAAAGAGTCTTTGTACGTATTGAATATTTCATAAGCTTCACATGCTTCCTTGCTGTTTCCCATTAGTGTAAGTATGTGTGCACGATCTTTCAGTACTTGCAGGGATCTGTATGAGTTGGCTGCTTTGGTATGCGAAAGTAATTCGTCAAGTGTGGTTAGTGCCTGCGTGTATTCTTTGGATTCAGTGTAGTAGCGTGAATACAGGTATTTAATCATTAAATGAAAATATGGGTACTGGTGTTGCCGGCTGATTTGTTCGGTTTGTCGTATATAGTTTAATGCTTCCGGAAGATGATGCATCTGGATGCGATAGAATGCCTGACAATAAACAAGGTGGAAATCGTCTTGGGGATTCGTATCCTTGTTGATAACAGATTCGAGTTCCCGGATATTGTCTTCTATATCTGTCATTTGGTGATAGTTGAGCTTCGTCAGGATAAATTGGGACAAGATCGTTTTGATATATTGGTTGGCATGAGGGAGTTTCTGAATGATTTCTAATGCTTCCTTATACGATTTGATGGCAACTTGTGGTGTTGACGAACTTAAATAGGTATTTCCAATGGCGTGTAATGCGAGTGCTGTTCCCAAAGGATAGTCCATTTCTCTGGCTTTCTGGTACATCTGATTGGCCTGGTTGATGGCGAGACTGATGTTGCCTTCTGTGATTAAGGCTTGAACGGTCAGCAGATTTATCTGGAATAGGAGTGGGTATTGTTGTTCCTTTTGTAATTCCGGTTCTAAAAGTTTTTCCCAGGCAATGATGCTGTCGACAGGGGCGTCCGGACTAAATGGATGATTGTATTCAAGTAAAGGTTGTAATAAAGAAAGACGATCTGAATTTGTACGTGCAGCATATAAGGTGACCGATATTAATGCGGTTACGACTATTGCAATTATATGACGTCTGTGTTTTTTCACCTGATATAAGAATTGCTTGCTTGTAAGTTTATCTGCAAAAGAACTAAAAAGAGTGAAGATTACAAAGAAATCTTCACTCTTTTTTATAATTTATTTTCTTTTGAGTATCTCTCGTACCCCAGGGCCCTCGTGGTTGGGGTAGCCGGGAGTATGGTTTCTGCATCGTGGATCGGCATCTACTTTCAAACTCCGGTAATCGTCTTTGGTGCGGGCGATGTAATCATCAAGCATGGCACGGTGTTCGGCGAGGACTTTACTGTATTTAGGGTCTTTGGCGAGATTCTTGCGTTCTCCCGGATCCTTTTTCATATCATATAGCTCTTCTCCGTTACCTTCCAGATAGTGAGTGTACTTGTATCTCGGTCCGCGTACCATACGTCCGGGAGTAACGACATATTCATATTCGCTATGCCATTCGGAAACGACATAAGGGTGAGTTTTTTTCTGTTTCTCTCCTTTTAATATAGGTGCAAGGCTGATTCCCGGTTTTTCGGCCGGAACAGGAATTCCTGCCAAATCACAAAGGGTAGGCAGAAGATCCAGTGTAGGCTGTGTCAATACTTGGTCTATGGGCTTTTTCTGTTGTTTGATGCCGGGACCTGCAAAGATAAACGGTACGTTGGTCATTTCATCGTAGAAGCTGATGTGTTTGGTCACCATGCGGTGTGAAGCCATCCCATCACCATGGTCAGCCATGATAATAACGATTGTGTTTTTTCCGGCAGGAGTGGAGTAAAGTGCTTTCAATACGCTGTCTACTTGCTTGGAAACCATCTTGGTATAGTGTTGGAAAGCAGCAATGTAATGACGGTAATTCTCTTCATTCCAATGAGAGGCCTGGGTCATGCGGCGATGACTGCAGCAGATGTATTGTACAGGTTTAGGGATATTGCTCCAGTCTTCTACATTGAAATTGGCTGGTAGTTTCGGAAGGGTTCCGCTAATGGGGCGGTCGGTATGTACTCCTTCGTTCGCTCCTACAAATCCACAGATATTGTGAGGGTTCTGAAAATCTGCGATACAGATGAATGGTTCTTCCGGCGGATTACTTAGATAAGCAACAGCGTCTTCGCATGTTCCTACATCCAGGAAGCTGTCGTTATTGACCGGGAATTCCGGATCAGTGAATGGCTTGGCTACTGGTTCTTTATGCTTGAATCCTCTAAGTGAACCCATGTCATGCGTTTTTCCGAAGTGTACGGCTTCGTAACCGTTTTCAGAAAAAAGACTTCCTAATGTCGGTACATTTTCGGGAATACGTGGGTTGATAGGTTCGCTGGAGTTGGAACGTACATTGGTTTGATGAGGCATCATGCCACTCCATAAAGCAGCGCGTGAGGGTTGGCTGAGAGGGCAGCCTACATAAGCATTGGAGAAGATAACTCCTCGTGAAGCGACTTCGTCAATAGGGAGGGTGCAGCCTTGTGTTTGTCCGTAAGCTCCCACAACGCGTTGTGTCAGATGGTCGCACTGGATAATCAGGAAATTGGGCTTTTCTTGGGCCTGCGCTGTCACGCTGCACAGGGCTAATCCCATGAATGGATAAATAGTTTTCATTACTGGTTAGAATTAAGTAATATTTGATTTGGAAGCAAAAGTAGGAAAAAAGGAAACGTAAAAAAGGGCGAGGTAGTAGTTTTGGACGCAAATGAAAGTATTTTGTACAAAAATGAAAGGTGTGGCAAGCGGTTAGGGGTAACTATCGGTGATGGGAGTTGAATGATAAGTGATAAACGGCAGGTGATAAGTCATAAAATGGGTTACCGAAAAAGAAAACGGTGAATAAACTGCACTTGTTATGGCGCAGTTTGTTCACCGTTCATTTATAAGTTTGCTGTTGATTAGCTGTTCATGCTCATCAGGAATTCGTCGTTGTCTCTGGTTTTTTCCAGACGGTCTTTAACAAAGTCCATTGCTTCGATCGGATTCATGTCGGCAAGATATTTGCGCAATATCCACATGCGGTCAAGGGTTGTTTTATCAAGCAACAGGTCGTCGCGACGAGTGCTGGATGCGGTAATGTTGACTGCCGGGAAGATGCGTTTGTTGGACAGGTTGCGGTCGAGCTGCAACTCCATGTTACCTGTACCCTTGAATTCTTCGAAGATAACTTCGTCCATTTTAGAACCGGTATCGATCAATGCGGTAGCAATAATAGTCAGTGAACCACCGTTTTCAATATTACGGGCAGCACCGAAGAAGCGTTTAGGTTTATGAAGTGCATTTGCATCCACACCACCGGAAAGAACTTTACCGGATGCAGGAGATACTGTATTGTATGCACGAGCCAGACGAGTAATAGAATCAAGGAAGATAACTACGTCGTGACCACATTCTACCAGACGTTTTGCCTTTTCCAATACGATACCTGCAATTTTTACGTGGCGTTCTGCCGGTTCGTCGAAAGTAGAAGCAATTACTTCTGCATTAACGCTGCGCGCCATGTCTGTTACTTCTTCCGGGCGTTCGTCAATCAGCAGCATAATCATGTAAACTTCCGGGTGGTTGGCTGCGATAGCGTTTGCGATATCTTTCATTAAGATGGTCTTACCTGTCTTTGGCTGGGCAACGATCAATGCACGCTGGCCTTTACCGATAGGAGCGAAAAGATCGACGACACGGGCAGACATAGAGTCTGAATAACCGCCTTTGCAAAGTTTAAACTTTTCATCCGGGAAGAGAGGTGTCAGATGTTCGAAAGGAACACGGTCGCGAACGAAAGCTGCATCACGTCCGTTGATCTTCGAAACCTTTACCAATGGGAAATATTTTTCTCCTTCTTTGGGTGGACGGATAACTCCTTCTACTACATCACCGGTTTTCAGACCAAATAGTTTGATTTGAGATTGTGATACGTAAATATCATCCGGAGAAGAAAGGTAGTTATAGTCGGAAGAACGGAGGAATCCGTATCCATCCTGCATAATTTCCAGAACACCTACTCCGTTGAGAATATCGTCGAATTCATAAGGCTTTTCGCGTTCAATAACCTTACGTTCCTGCTGCTGTTGTACCGGAAGATTTTCACCCGCATTGTTCTGCAGAGCGGCACGTGGCATCGGTGAGCGTTGTTGGTTTTGGTTCTGGTTCTGATTCTGATTTTGATTTGGGTTCTGAACCTGATTCTGGTTATTGTTGTTACGCTGGAAATTATTATTGGCGTTATTGCCATTATTTCCATTGTTGTTAGCATTGTTATTACCGTTGTTATTGTCGCGTGAGCGAACAATACGCGGACGTTGCTGCTGGGACTGCTGCTGTTGAGATTGTTGTTGCTGTTGAGGATGAGATGGCTGTTCCGGTGCTGTCTGTGCTGATTCTGTTTTAGTAGCTTCGAATTTTCCGAATAATTCGGTAGGAAGCTCTATTTTTTCAGAAGGCAGATCTTCGATTGGAATAAAATCATCGTCGTCAACGCTGGATAAGATATTGCTTTCCTCGTCGATAACGGGTGCAGCTTTCTTTTGTGGTTTATCTATTACCTTTTTCTCTACAACAGGTTTGTTAGGTTCAGTAGCCGGTTTATTTGTTTCTGCAACAGGCTTATTTGCTTCTGCAGCTGGTTTGTTTTTTGCTTTCTTCTCAGCTGTTTGCTGTTGTACCGGAGCTGGCTTTTCCGTAGCACCAGTAGCTTTCTCTGCAACAACAGGTTTAGGTTCCACTACTTTGGGTGCTGCCGGTTTTGCATTTTCTACTTCTTTTTTCTCTTCTGCATCAGAGCTCTTACGAGGACGGCCTACTTTACGCTTGGGAGTAGCAGTGTTTTCCGCTTTAGCTTCTACAACAACAGTTTCTTTTTCTTTGTTTGTACTTTCTTCTTTCTTGGAAGGTTGTGGTGCAGCTTTTACAGGAGCGGTCTCTTTTGTCTTGTTAACCTCTTCACTCTTTGTTGCGGAAACCACTTTGTCTTCTTTTTTGGTAGGAGCTACCCGTGAACGCTTTTTCTTTTGTTCTTCATTTTTGCGTTCTTCTTTTAGCTTATCTGCGGCAACTTTCTTTGTAGCTCCTACAATGGCCTGTTCATCGAGTATTTTATAAACAAGGTCTTCTTTTTTGTATGAGTCTGCTTTTTTTATGCCTAACTCTTTGGCAATAACTTGAAGTTCCGACAGATTTTTGTCGTTTAATTGGATAATGTTATACATATAGTATGGTAAGTTATTAATATTT
>ONZY01002173.1_pt1 | contig 11738 bp, 10 predicted proteins | sample 1671451 | NCBI WGS metagenome assembly ONZY01 (sample SAMN06348158, study PRJEB24527) | human gut metagenome | biome: human gut; feature: ankylosing spondylitis patient; material: feces | host: Homo sapiens | place: China | collected 2015-10 | reverse complement strand
CATACGAGATTCAAGTGTGACTGGAGTTCAGACGTGTGCTCTTCCGATCTCGGTTCATCCTTTCTTATTTTTTGATTCGTCCGGCTCCGGCAAGGTGCTGTTGCCAGTAGGAGCCTGTCAGGTCTGTGTAACCAATGGGATTTCCGGCATGGTACATCCGGTTATTTCCCACATACAGCCCCACATGGGTGATGTAGGTTCCGGCGTTGTAGGTAGAGTGGAAAAAGACCAAATCCCCTGCTTTTGCTTCGGACAGGGGGATGTGCTGCGTTACATTGTACTGTTCCTGTGCTGTCCGTGGCAGGGCGATTCCTGCCTTGCCATAGCACCACTGCACCAGTCCCGAACAGTCAAAGGAAGTGGAGGGGGAATCACCCCCGTACACATACGTCCATCCCTCATACTTTAAGGCTTCCTCCATGATAGCCTGCACCGTTTCATCATCAAACTGTGCCACGGTCAGGTATTGCGATACCAAGAGGACATAGAACATATTTCCGTAGGAATACCGCCAGCCTCCGTTTTTCTCTACCGCAACAGGGTTGGTGTAGGTGACTTTCTTTCCGCCGGATTTGTCCCTTGCGAAGCTCTCTGCCAGTTCAAAAGTGTATTTTTTCCCACGCCCTGCCACATAGTCTAGGAAGTCGCCGCCGTAGTTGTAGGACTGAATCACACTGTTTAAGTCACAGCCCTTTGTTTCTGCCGCTGCGAGCAGTTCCGAGAAATATTTGCAGCCCTGCTTGATGGATTCCTCTGTACTAAGGGAGTTTGGGGGAAGCCCCAGAGATTCCGAGGACTGCATAACGTCTTCCAGCGTGCCTCCGGATTCCACCTGAATGATGGCGAGCAGCACATTTAAGTATTCCTCTATGCCATATTCCCTTGCATACTTTTCCAGCATAGGTTTATGGGCGAGGACTTCCTGTGATACGCTCACGCCCCCATAGATAAGGTTTCCGCCGCTTCCTCCGTCTTCCTCATCCGAGAAGACAATCACCACCAAAAGGAGCAGGGAGAACATCATCACGAACACGCCGGAACAGGCAAAGAAAAGGTGTCTTAACTTCATGGTTTCTCCCCTTTCTTTTGTTTGGCAGCCGCTTGTACTGTTTTTGTCCACTCCTTTCTGGCGGTGGTACGCCGGATGGTAAAGTTGGATTCTTTTACCACAGGGGCAGCCCGTTTTCTTTCCGGTATCACAAGAGCCGTATCATTCTGGACAGGTCTTGTCGGATGGGGGGCAGCAGGTGTAGTAGTTGTCTTTTGTCTTTCATCTGGTTTGTCTGGGGAAGCCGGAGGGACTACCTGGCGTTCTGTCCTTACAGGCGGTGTCTGTTCATGGTGGATGGAAGCCGCTTTTACCACTGGAACCGAAGACCGTTCTGCCACAGTTCCCCCACAAGAAATCTGTCCCCGTTCCCTGATGGATGGGGAAGCTGGCTGTATAGCTGGCTTTCCTGTATGAGTGGTATTTGCATAGTTTCGGAAATCTTCTGGCTGCTTTGCAGTAACAGGACGTTCATGGACAGGAGCCGCCCCTTTGGGTGCTTCGGAAGCTGTCTGTTGCGGCTGTTTTGCCTGTTCCAGCTCCGCCCTGCGTTCTGCAATGGTCTGTCTGCGGCGTTCTGCCTGTGTCCGTTTGGAAGAGCCGGAGGTGGAAGCAGTTCTCTGGTCTGAGCCAGTTTGTTTTCCTGCGTGGTATGCAGCCGTTCCAGCCCCAAGAGCCGCCACGGAACGTCCTAACTTATGCTGTAAACGGTGCATATGGGCGTGCATGAGCATACGGGGTCTTCGCATGATACGGCTCCCCATGCTTTGGGAATCCCCACTCTGTAAGGAGAACATCCCCATCAAATCCCCCAGCTTGAAATAAATTCCGGCAAAAGTCACTATCTGCAAGAACGCCGTCAGGAAGAACGGATATTCCCCAGACAGGTTGTAGAGCATGGTGGAAATACTGAACGCTACCGTGATAATCAGGGTGATTCCGGCTCTGGTAAGGATAGTGTTGAACAGTTTCGTAATGGCACGTTTGGACATCCCCTCAAAAGAGGGAACCATGCTAAGGAGGAAGCTCACAGGCAGGAACATGGCGTAGATGATAAAAAGCACCTGTGAGAAAATCATTATCCCCGTGAGCAGGAATACAAAAACGGAGATACCGATATTGAACATGAACAGGAAGAAGACGGTTCCCAAACGATTGATGGTCTTTGTGATGGTAAGGTTCGTGTTTTCCCTGTCTTCGATTTCCTCCACTACGATTTCTTCCCTGTCCTGCCCGTTGTTTTCGTCTGGACTGGTTGAAAGCAGGCTTTCCACACGGTCTGCTCCAATGCTTTCCATATCCGAATTGCCATATTGCAACAGGAGCCACGGTTGCTTGACCTGAATGGAAAACAGGCAGTCCCGTATCAAATCCACGCTGTCTTTTCCCTGACTTTCCGAGTTAGGCAGCACAATCTTTGTACCAAGGGTCAGGCTGGCATTGCTGATGTCTGCGGAAAATTCATTGATTTTCCCGATATAATCAGGAGCATAAGCGATAAAGGCAGCGGACAGCACGAACACCACCACGAAATTGACAACGGCATGGATGGCTTTTGTGGTTTCCCGTTTGATAAGCCCTGTGTAGGCAACGTAAATCCCCACCACCAGAATGAGAATCAGCAGAAACCCGATATAAAATCCCTCCGAGGACAAGCCGCCTGTGGTAACGCCTGCAAGGGTCTGCATATTTTTCCCAATGGAATCCGCCGTAGAGGAAATGAAGTCCAGCGAGTAGGCTTCCTGAATCAGATACCCCGTGGCGTTGGAAAGGTACAGGCTGATTGTCCAGATAAAATTTGTGATGGCATACAGCCCGTACATCACCTGTTTTCCGATACCGTCCAGCCAGTTCCACGGGAGCCAGTCCCATCCGCTGTCCACATAAAAATCAAGCTGGTAGTTGTCCAGCGGATATTTGCTGTATTCGTTGGCAGCGTCCACCGTATCATCCACCAGTCCGGCAGCGTGGGCGGCTGTGCCGAAGACTGTTAGCAGCAGGAGGATGAGCAGGAGAGCCAGAAGCACCCTGCCAATCACTTTTCCTGCCATCTTCCAAGACAAGCCCTTTTTTGTGTGATAGGGAACTGGGAATTGCTGTCGGTTGGAAGTTCTATGTATCACCATCATTCCACCTCTTTTCTTACGGGCGGTCTGGTATCAAAGGCATGGAACAGGTCTTCAAAGATAGGATGGAACTGTATCACGCCCACACGCCCGTACAAATCACTGATGAGGCACTGTCCGTTTTCCAAGTCACGGAGCCGCTTCTGGTTGTTTTCATCTTCGGAATCCACCCCGAAAAAGGCGAGGGTCTTCTTGATTTCGTTGATGTCTGTGGAACGGAACGCAAATTTCAAGCCCAGATTGTTTTTCAGCTTTTCATCCAGCAAATCGTCCGTGTTCTGGGTGACAAAGTAAACGCCTGCGTTCATGGCACGTCCGGCACGAACCAGCTTCATAGAGAGGGTCTTGCCCTGTGCCACCTGTAAGAAGCTCCATGCTTCGTCCAAATCCACAATCTTAAACACGCTGCGGTCGGTGTGGATGAAGTCGAGGGCAAAGGTGCTGATTACAATGAGCATTGCCACGGAAAGCAGCTCCATTGTGGTGTATTCTTCAAATGAGGTTTCCTTATCCGGCAGCACCAAATCCGCTACCTGAATGATATTGAGCTGCTTTTCAAGGCTGATGGACTGTGTGACATCCCCATCCGAAAAGAGCAGGTGTGCAAAGTCATAGTCCGTAAAGGATTCGATATGGTCGGCTATGCTGGTGCTGATGGTGGTTCCCTCCGCCCGTAGTTCCTCAATCACTTTGAAAAGCCCCCGTTCTTCACTGTTTGTTACTGCACGAATAGCTTTCCGAAGAACAGGGAACTTCTCCCCGTCACGGCTGGAAATGCCCGTTAAAAAAGTCAGGATGTCGATTGCCAGTGATTCGGAATCCTTTGGGTTCTCCATAATCACATACGGGTCAAGTAAGCCCCTGTTCTGTTCCTCCGAAGTCAGGTTTACGATATTGATTTCATGGGCGATTTCCGGCAGGGTTTCTTTCCAGCGTCCCCGTTCCGCTTTCGGGTCAACAATGAGAGCCTGTGCTCCAAACAATACGGAATAATAGACAATCATGTTGTTGCTGAATGATTTTCCACCGCCGAGGGAGCCGACAAAAGCGGCAGCAAGGGCGTTGGTGACGGAGCCTTTTACCCCTTGACTGGCAAGGGCAGGCTTTAAGTACACGTTTCTTCCTGTATCAAGGCTGTACCCGATATAAATACCCTCCGTTTCCCCCAACATCTGGGTTGCCCCGAAGCCAAGACCAGCGAGGAAGTCGCTGGTGACATACTGGATGTAATCGTTCAGATACCGTTTGCTGGCAGGGAGAAATTCCCCATGCAGCCCCAGCATATCCCCAAAGGGGCGAACCAGCTTCACGTTCAAATCGTCATAAAAATCTTTCACCTCATTGCAGCGGCGTTTCAGTTCTTCCAAGTCGGGAGCCGTCACACGAACCACATAGGACAGCTTATACATTGATTCCTTGCTCTGGTCTAAGGTGGATTCCAGCTCATTCACGCTGTCTAAAGCATCCACCACGTTTGTACTGGTTTCGCTGTCATTCTGCCATGCGTGGTTGTCCAAATCTTTCAGCTCTTTTTTCTTGTTCCGCACCGTGGAGAGGGCTTTCCGGTTTGTCACAATCTCCACATTCATAGAGGTATCAATGGGAAAGGTGAATTGCTGCTGCTGATAGTAAAAGATTTCCGAGGATGGGAAGTCCAGTTCCCCCACAATGCTGTTGATGGTAAAGTAGGCGGCATATACTGTCCCGTCTTCCTGTTCAATTTTCAGATACCGTTGGTTTTCCTCTATCAGACAACGGGTGGGTTTGATGAGGTCATAGTATTTCACCAGCGTTTCCTCTTGAAACCGCTTCTTCGGCAGGTAATACTCATAATCTTCGTAGGCGGTTCCGGTCTGCCCGTATAAATGCTCAATCAGGTAGCCAAAATCGTCTTTATCAAGCCGCCGGACTTTGAAGCGGCGTGAGATTTTATTTTCCAGCAGTTTTTCCATCTTCTGAAACCGCCAGATTTCTTCATTGCTCATGGAAACAAAATCCCCCATGAGCTTGTGGTTGACTTCGTGGAGGAAGTCGGAAACAGCGGTCTTTGCTTCCCTGCGGAACTGTTTCATGGTGACTTCCTGCTCATTGACAAGCAGCTTGAAGCCGATAAAAAAGCGGTAGTCCACCTGATTTTCCCCTATCATGGAAATCAGGGCTTCGGTCTGTGCGTCAATCTTTGCACAGGCAACGTCCTTTAACTTGCCCGTCACTTCCTGTTTGGAGCGTTCCTGTGCCGCCCGTATGCTGGATTCGGTGCTGATTTGCAGGGCGTGAATCTTCCCGTCCCTGTTCTGGGCGATAAGCTGCCGGAAGGAATCGTGTACCTGATATTTCTGTTCGGGGCTTAAAAAGGAATAGTTGTAGGGAGGCAGCTCATAGTAAGCGAAGCACTCCCCGTCATGGTTGAACACAAGGTTATTTTCGATATATTTAATCGGATATGCCATAAATATCACTCCTTACTGCCGTGATGGGCTGTGCCGGATATTCCTTTTCCAGCTTCACGGGCTTTCCTGCATAGGTCAGTTTCGGGCGTACCAGATATGCCAGTACGGATTTCAGGAAGCCGTAAGGCTTTTTCCCGTCAAAGGTCTTCTGGCACATGAACCAAGTGAGGGCAAAGGGTACGCCGAAATATTTCAAAAATGCCCCGTCAATGAATGAAAGGGGAGGGAGGTTCCCCAAGAGCATCACTGCAAACACCGATACCACGAACCACGCCATCTGTGTGAACGTGATGGGGAATGGCAGCTTAAAATCATTGATGGAATAGAGTACCTTTTCCACCGACCAGATACTGGTATAGCTTCGTATTTTCTTCATAGTGTCTGTCCTTTCTAAAAGATGGGGCAGCAAAGCCGCCCCTGAAATAAAAAAGCCGTCTGCATTTCCCAAAGGAGATACAGACGGGTCTACCGTATGATTTCATATACGCCGTGGTTCGTGACAATAAAGGTTCCCTCCAATTCCATGTCACGCCCATAGGCAGCATAGTCGATATAGTTTTGTAAGTGTGCCGGAAGTTCCCCAAGCTGTCCGCTTTCTTCCAGATAGTAGCGAGCCACATCCGCCATATCATCACAGCCGGAATGGCAGATAATATCGTCTTCATGCTCACAGAGTTCTTCGATACTGCCAAAGTAGGATTGCAGCTCTGATAGTTCCTCCTGAATGTACTCCGGTAAGTCCTCCACCATTTCACACAGGCGGTTGACTTCCTCGATGGGGGTATATTCGTCAATCTCAAAGGGCAGCTCATAATCATGGATGGCGTATTCCTCATATTCATCATTCAAACCGATACGCTCTTTGACTTCCTCAAAGTCCACAGGCGGCGTGAACCATGCCCCCACCAGTTCACCCTCATTGTATTTGCCTAAGTTGGCAATGTAAATCCGCATTTCTTCCAAGTTCCTCCACCTCCTTTTAGCGGTAATAAAAGATACCATTGTCCGTAAACAGGTAGTTTTCGCTGGTTTCCAGTTCCCGACCAATGGCAGCGTAGTCGATATGGTTCAACAGGTCTGGATGTACTTCTCCAAATATCTGTACTTCCTGTACTAGATAACGGGCGAGGGATTCCCCGTCCTGTACCGGATAATAGCGTATCTGGTCTTTGTGGTCGATAAATTCCGTAAAGCTGGGAAACCACCGCTTTTGTACCACATCCATTTCATAATAGAGGGGCGTTCCCTGCATTTCCTGTATCATCCGGCAAAGGGCGTTGATTTCCCAGAGCCTTGTGTTGCCCTCCAATGGAAACGGCAGCTCATAGTCTTCAATTTCGATTTCTTCCTCACTCTGAACTCCAAGACGTTCCCTGATTTCTTCAAAATCCACAGGACAGGAAAACCATGCCCCAGGATATTCCTCAAAATCTTCATGGTAAAACCTTGTGGAGTTCAGGATGTAGATTTTCATTTCCTCAATCAGTATCACGTCCTTTCTCTGTCAGGTTTTTGGGGAGTTACGCTCCCCAAGCCCCTAGTGGACTTCCGCCATGAAGCAATCAGAGCTTGCTCCATAACGGAAGTGTAACAAGGGTTTCCTATGCACCGATAATCTTATTGAACAGTTCCAGTAAGATGTCCTTTACACCGTCCGCATTGAAGACCAGACCGACCGCTACAAGGGACACCACCAGAAAGCCGATAAGTTTGGAAAATTCCCTCTTAAATCCGAGGTACAGTCCAATCACCACGATTGCCAGCAGCACAAGGGACTGGGCGTTGGATAAAAACCAGTTGTAAAGATTCTGTCCGAAATTCATAAAAGCTCCTTTCTTTCCTGTAAGAGTTCTTAGCTTCCAAGATTGCCGCCGTTAAAGCACCACCTCCTTTGCAGCGGCGGCTTGCTGCTTCAGGATTTTTTCATGCTTCTCCGTCAGCCTTGCATGGGTGATGATGTCATGGACAATCTGGGTGTGGTTCATCTTATCCAGACGGAGAGCTAGCTTTAAGGTGGGTGCTACCTGATGGGAGAGCCAGTGCAGGGTGCGTTCAAAGGAATAGGGTTCCGGTTTGGTTGTCAGTTTCAGGCTTCCCCTGTGTTCCCCCATAAACCACGCCCATTCCTCACTGATACGCCAGTCAGAACGGGGCTTTGTATCGTCCCTGTCCACGAACCGGACATAGCGGTTGATGATTTGAAAGGCTGTCTGTTCTGGATTGTCATGTTCTAACAGGTCACGGATGGCGTAAAAGGCACGCTCATTTTTCAGCCGGATTTCAAAGCGGTTCTTTACCTCTGCGTCCGCAATGGGAATATCATGCTTCTTGTACTGCTCATAGTCCTTTTCGTAAATGCAGAAGTACACCTCACTTTGGAGGGAACCGATATACAGGGTGTTCCCCATACATTCTTTTTCCCCACGCCGTACCAGTTCGCCGCTGCGGTAGCTTTTGAAGCTGCGGAAGACCGAGATACATTCCTCATTCCGGCACTTCTCTGTCAGATGGGGAATGTTCAGGATTCCCGTTTTGTCATTGATGGCAAGGTCAAGCCGCTTCATCACGCCGTCCTCCATGAGAACATCCATAAAAAATTCATACCAGCTCCGTTCCTGTGCCAGCAGATAGCTTTCAAACTGGCGGCAGCCACGCCCTTTCAGTTCTAGCAGCACCCCCTTTTCCAGTTCCGGCGATACTAGAACGAAAATATCCCCCAGATAGTAATGCTCCGTGTAAGAGTAAAATCCGTAGTCTTCATGGATAAAGTAGGGGAGTTTTAGCCGAAGCACGTCTTCCACGATATGCTTCACATCCGTAGTGGGGAAGCGAATCCGAACATAGTCAAAGAGCATTTCAAGGGGATTGTCTGGATTGAAGCGTTCCAGAGCTTCCGTGATGGCTTCCTGTAATGCTTCGGATGGGTGAGCCTTGCCCGTTTCAATATCGCTCAGGTACGGACGGGTGATTCCGGCAGCTAAGGCAAGTTTCTGTTGTGAGATACCGTAAACTTCCCGTTTCTCTTTGATGTCCCGTACCCATGTTTCTTCATTCAGTGAAAATCCCTCCTGTCTAAAAAAGCGTATGTCAACTTTCAGAGCCTTGTTGACACACGCCGGATATGGGAAAATCCCTTGTGTACCGTGGGATTCTGCCCTGTTATTTGGTTGTTGCCTGTCGATTTGTACCCCTCTGTTAGATACGAGGGGTTCATGCTGGCGTGCCTTGCGGCACACCAGCCACAGCAGGTCAGTCCGTTTCTGCGGCTTTCGCTTCGCACGCCGCCTGAACTTCCTGCCTGCTGTCTATGAGTTTTTTTATTTCTTTGAGGAAATCGTGTCCTTTTGGCACAAGGGGCGTGTAAAATTCCGAGATAACGCTGGTTCCCACATCCACATAGCCACGCCCTTTTATCTGCTTTAGGAAGAAATCCTTTGTGGTTTCCCCGAACATCATCCCATAGCCCATTTCCGACATCCGTCCCAGAGCTACACGGAAATTGAACTGGTCACGGATTCCGTCCCCCAGATACTTTGCGTCCGGACGTTGGCAGGCGAGAATCAGGAAAAAGCCAGCCTGCCGCCCAAGCATAACGATTTGTTTTAACTTGTTGAGGACAGCGGCGTTTTCCTTTGTGCCAAGCATTTCCATAAATGCCACATATTCATCAAAGATAAGGAAATTTGCAGGAAGCCCCAGATAAGCGTAATTTTCCCCTGTCCGGTAATTTTCCATGAGCTTCATGTCTTCGCTGCGTTTCATCATTTCTTCATAGAAACGGTCAATACAGGCGAGCATATCTTCCTTTTTGTAGTACACATCCGGCATAACCGCCTGTAAATCCGCAAGGTCGGCGTTCTTTGGGTCTAACACGAACAGGGCGGCGTTGGTGCGGAGCAGGGCTTCAATGAGGGTCAGGATGAAATAAGTCTTTCCGCCGCCGGTTCCTCCGGCAATGAGCATATGGGGGAGCTTGTCATACTCCCACCAGACATTTTCCATGAGCCGGAGCCTGCCGTCCTTTGCCTGTACATCTTCAATGGAGATACGGTTCGCAATGGTGTCATAGAGCAGGGTGTACTCCACGTAGGAATCCTTTAATTCCTTATCCGTCAGCTCACAGTACAAGCCGCTTTCCAGCTTTTTCTCCAAGTTTAAGAGCTGTTCCTGATATTTCCCCAAGGTGATTTCCACACGGATATGGAGCAAGCCCTGTTTCATCCTGTAATAGATTTTGGGAAAGTAAGTGATGGTTTCTTTGGAACGGCTGGAAGACAAGTCCTTGAAAAAAGCGTCTTCTTTTCTCTGCTCTGATTCATACCACTTGTTTTCCAACACCATCCTTGCCAGCTTTTGGCGGTGGATGAGCTGCTTTACTCCATCCATGCGGTATCGCCAGAACAGAAGAACTGCTGTAAGGCACACCAGCCCTGCCACGCCCATGCTGAATAACAGGTAAGGGAGATTTACGTCCTGTGCTATCTGGGAGAAGGACACTTCCTGCCAGTTGGTTCCGGCAATCTGCCGGATATGAAACAGCAGGACAACCAGCAGGAATACAGGGGACAGAGCGGCAAGGGCAGTATGGAACACAAGGTCTTTATCCGTGGGACGGATACGTTTTCCACGGGGGAAAAGCTGCTTCATGGGAATAATCCTCCTTTCGCGTTCTTCTTATGTTCCTGTTATTTTACAGGGGGAGCGTCTTTCTTCGGCGGCTGCGGATTCATGGCAGCCCCTTTTTTCAGGACAATATCCTCCGCCTTGATGTACCAGTCCACCTCTACCCCTTGAAAAGTAGCCGTTGCCACGGTGTCTGCCACCGGATTGATAAGTTCCACCTCTGCGTTGTAATCGAACTCCTTTAACGGCACGCTGGCAGGGATGGAAACCTGAATCATACGCCCCTGTCCTCTGGATTTTAAATCATAGGTACGCTCCTTGATTTCTTCTGATACCGAGCCGTCTTCATTCTGGAGGTGAACCTCACGGCGGAGGGCAGAAAATTTCAATGCCCCGAAAGTTGCTTCCTTGTCAATCACGATTCCGTTTGCTAATCTCATAGTCTGATGTCCTCCTTTTCCTTACGCTTTTACCATATCGTCAGCGTGTAAAATGTAGTTGGTAAAGCCCCTTGTGCCGATTTTATAGCCCTCTGCGGTGATACGGGGATTGACGAGCTTCACACGTTCCTCAAAGTCAAAATGTTTCTCTCCGGCTTCGGCAGGGAGGATAACTACAATATCATCCGCTCTCTGTACGTCCGAATACAGATTGAAGCTGCGGGAGAATACCGTCATGCGTCCGTTGATTCTTCTCTGTTCTGTTTTGTCTTCTCCGGCGAACTCCAAGTTGCCGAATGTCTTTTCCACGTTGGGGATAACGAATTTTAATTCCATATAGATGTACCTGTCCTTTCTGAATGTTGCGTTTGATGGTTAGTTTTGGGTTCTGGTTTGAAAGTCGGAGGGGAACGCTCCGGCGGTGGTGATTTCTTCGTAGTATCACATCCTTTCTGGGGCTATTGAAGAAATTACAGGGTTGTGATATTATCTAGGTGTTAAAAATTAAATCGTCATGGTTAGGATTGTTAGCTTGTGTTTTTTCATGTAGCTCTGTCATGTACTCCCAACAACTTAAAAGTAGATTTCAGTGGAGATTTATAATATCAGGAGGTACGCTTATGACAATAATAACAACTGTAAAAAGCATTATGGTGGGCGACGGAATTTCTGGGAATTTTTGCTAAAGTGTGCAGGGGCAATGGAAAAAATTACGGCTGGCATGACATGAAGAATCCGGGAGGGTCAAATCTCCAATTCCCATCGGGGCTGTTTTCAGCCCCATTTAATTTTGAAACAAAAAATAGACGCCCATTGTTGAACGTCTATTTTGGGATGATATTGAGGTTTGCTGGTCTATCTTATAAAATCTGAATGTACTTCGATTGCATTTTTATTGCATTTTTAATCTGTTTTCATATAGATTTTAGTGGTTGATAGTTCCTGAAAATGCCTTAAAATCAATGATTTTTATTTATATGGCATACTGTCTGTCTGGAGTTTGAATAAATCGAGTTGCTTAAAAAAGCCAGTGTTTATGCGGGTTTCAGCG
>ONZY01002172.1_pt1 | contig 11742 bp, 9 predicted proteins | sample 1671451 | NCBI WGS metagenome assembly ONZY01 (sample SAMN06348158, study PRJEB24527) | human gut metagenome | biome: human gut; feature: ankylosing spondylitis patient; material: feces | host: Homo sapiens | place: China | collected 2015-10 | reverse complement strand
GAATGGTGGTCAAGTTGACAAACGACAGCACCTTTTTTTGCAATGTCTGCCACAAAGTCGGCAATCTCATCCAGATGTTCGATATTGCCGTCGTAAAAGTGGATTAGTTTTTCAAAACCCGGAATATTGTGTTCTTTCATTGCATCGCGGAATCCGTGAAGCTTCTTTAAGCCACTGTAGGATTTGGAATCATACAGATACAGGATATCCGTGATTCCTGCCTGGATCATTTCAGCTGTTGCCTCAAACATGGTTCCATAATCATCACAGAGTGTACTGTAAACATTCGGATAATCAAAGGAAGCATTTAACAGCATGATCGGAACCTGCGTGGAAACATCCTTAATATACTGGTTTTCATCCTCGGTGGAACCGATGAAGTTAGAACCTACCAATATAATGCTGTCCACTTTTTTGGAAAGAATTAAATTAAGGTAATTCTTTTTGATGTCCAGATTATAACCGGTACAGCATAAAAGAGATTCGTATCCGTTTGCCTGTAATTCCTGCTCCAGAAAGTAGACTGCCTTTGCAAGAAAGAGGTCAGACGAATCTGCACAGAGAATACCGATCGTTTTTAAGGAATGCAGTCCCATGCCACGTGCAAAAGCATTTGGAGTGTAATCGTATTTGTCGATGACATCCATGACTTTTTTGCGGGTGGATGGGCGGACGTTTTCACTGCCATTTAAAACACGTGATACAGTGGCGATGGAAACACCGGCTTTTTTTGAAATGTCGTAAATTGTCATTGCCATAGTAAATCCCCTGAAAAATGTGTTCTATGTAAGAAATGGACTTCCTTACATTATTATAAAGCTGCTTATGTATTATAAAAATGAAAGCAGTTACACTGCAATCATAAATATTATACAACAAGCAAAAAAATAAAGCAACAAAAGAAATGGCAAAAATAACAAAAATGTTAAAATAATACGTGCAACATCAACAAAAATATGCGAAATGTACAAAATAATCAAAAATACATATTGACGAAATTGAAAAAAAGTGTAAGAATACAAAATGTAAACGCTTACAAATTGTAAAAATAAATAAAGCGAAACAATGATGAAAAAATGAATCGGGAGGCTGGAAATGGAACTTTTAAGTAAAGCAAAGACAGGAAAAGTAGAAAGACCTGTCAAAGTATTACAGTTTGGTGAGGGAAATTTTCTTCGTGCATTTGTGGATTACATGATCGATATTGCAAATGAGAGCGGAGATTTTAATGGAGATATCGTACTTGTAAAACCGATCGAGTTTGGAACACTGGATCGTTTCCATGATCAGGAGTGTCAGTACACAGTACAGTTGAGAGGAATTGTGGACGGAGAACCAAAACGTATCAATCGTATCGTGACCAGCGTGACGGATGTGGTAGATGCCTATGGAGAATATGAAAAGTATGCAGCATATGCAAAATTAGATACGTTACGTTTTATTGTATCCAACACAACGGAAGCAGGAATCGTCTATGACGATACAGATAAAATAGAGTTAAATCCTCCAAAGAGTTATCCGGGAAAACTGACAAAGTTCTTATATGAGAGATACAGACATTTTAACGGTGCGGCGGACAAGGGGCTTGTGATGCTTCCGGTAGAGCTGATCGACGATAATGGAATCCATTTGAAAGAATGTGTTTTAAAACTGGCAGCACTTTGGAAGCTGGAAGAAGGATTCACAAACTGGGTCAATGAGGCATGTGTGTTCACCTCTACATTAGTAGACCGTATCGTAACCGGATATCCGAGAGATGAGGCAGAAGAGCTTTGCAAAGAATTTGGATATCAGGATAACCTGATTGTTACCGGTGAGCCATTTGCGTTGTGGGTGATCGAGAGTGCAAAAGATATCAGTGAGGAGTTCCCACTCCCAAAAGCTGGTCTGCCGGTAATCTTCACAGACAACCAGAAACCTTACAAGCAGAGAAAAGTAAGAATTTTAAACGGAGCACATACTTCCTTTGTTCTCGCGTCTTATCTGGCAGGAAATGATATTGTTCTCGAATCCATGCAGGATGAACTGATCTTCAACTTTATGAAGAAGACAATTTTTGAGGAAGTGATCCCGACACTGACATTGCCAAAACAGGATCTGATCGATTTTGCAAATGCAGTGATCACAAGATTTAACAATCCTTATGTAAAACATGCATTATTATCCATCTCTTTGAACTCTGTTTCAAAATGGAGAGCGAGATGCATGCCAAGCTTTTTGGGATATATTGAAAAAGAAGGAAAACTTCCCGAGCATTTGACATTCTCACTTGCAGCGTTGATGGCATTCTACACTGGAACAGAGATCAGGGACAAAGCGTTGATCGGACACCGTGGAGAGCAGGAATACAATATTTTGGATGATGCTGCAGTATTGGAATTTTTTGCGGCAAACAGCAGCAAAGAGCCAAGAGAATTCGCACATGCAGTCCTTTCGAATGAAGATTTCTGGGGACAGGATTTAAGCAGTCTTGCAGGCGTGGAAGATGCAGTTGCTTCTTATCTTACAGAGATCCGTGCATCTGGTATGAGAAAGGCAATGGAGAAAATTTTTGCATAATAAATAAGGAGTCCAACAGAAATGAAAGACTTTATGAAAATCAACGAAAACGATAATGTGATCGTTGCATTGAAAGAAATGAAAAAAGGAGAAAAGATCTCATTGGAAAACACGGAGATCGAAGCTCTTGAAACAATTCCTGCCGGACATAAAATGGCAGTGAAAGATATCTGCGAAGGCGCAGATGTTATCAAATACGGATTCCGTATAGGTACTGCGAAGGAAGATATCAAAGCGGGACAGTGGGTTCACACGCACAATATCAAAACTGCACTTGGAGATCTGCTGGAATACAAATATGAACCGGTACATATGGAAGAAAAAATAACAGAGGATGCCACATTCCTTGGTTTTCAGAGATCGGATGGAAAAGTCGGTGTCAGAAATGAGATCTGGATTATTCCGACGGTTGGCTGTGTCAACAATATTGCAACTGCCATGGCAAAACGGGCGAATGCAAAGGTGAAAGGTTCCGTACAGGAAGTGATCGCATTCCCACATCCTTATGGATGTTCCCAGATGGGAGATGATCAGGAGCATACAAGAACAATCCTTGCGGATCTGATCAATCATCCGAATGCGGGCGGAGTGCTGGTGCTTGGACTTGGTTGTGAAAACAGTAACATTGATGTATTAAAACCATACATTGGTGATTATGACGAAAAGCGTGTGAAGTTCCTCGTCTGTCAGGAAGTGGAAGATGAGATGGAAAAAGGCGGGGAACTGCTTGAGGAACTGATCGATTATGCAGCTGCCTTCGAGCGGGAACCGATCAGCGTTTCAAAACTGATCATTGGCATGAAGTGCGGTGGAAGCGATGGATTTTCCGGCATTACCGCAAATCCTCTTGTGGGAAGATTTTCAGATCTTCTGATCAGCAAAAAAGGAACGACAATCCTCACGGAAGTACCTGAGATGTTTGGTGCTGAGACGATTCTTATGAACCGCTGTGAGAACGAGCAGTTGTTTGATAAGACGGTAGAACTGATCAATGATTTCAAACAATATTTTAAAGATAATCACCAGACGATTTATGAGAATCCGTCTCCGGGAAACAAAAAAGGTGGTATTTCCACTTTGGAAGACAAGTCGCTTGGCTGTACCCAGAAGTCGGGAAATGCTCCAGTGAAGGGTGTGATTGCCTACGGCGAACCTGTAGTGGCACCGGGACTGAATCTGCTCAGTGCACCGGGAAATGACCTTGTGGCTGCGACAGCACTTGCTGCCAGCGGGGCACATATTGTGTTGTTTACCACTGGCCGCGGAACTCCGTTTGCATCTCCGGTTCCGACAGTCAAAATCTCAAGCAACAGTTCCCTTGCCGGAAGAAAGAAGAACTGGATTGATTTTAATGCGGGAGTGCTGGTGGAAGATCAGGAATTGGATGAGACGGCACAGAAACTATTTGATTATGTAGTAGAAGTTGCATCCGGTAAAAAAGTCTGTAGCGAGGAAGCGGGATTCCACGATATGGCGATTTTTAAACAGGGTGTTACATTATAAAAAGAATATAACCGGGAAACCCGGAGAAAGAGGAGAAGTATATGGCTATTTTAGACAAATTTTCACTGGAGGGAAAAATTGCTCTTGTCACAGGAGCATCTTATGGTATCGGTTTCGCGATTGCAACTGCTTATGCGGAAGCCGGAGCGACCATTGTTTTCAATGATATCAAGCAGGAGCTGGTAGACAAGGGACTTGCAGCTTATGAGGAAAAAGGAATCAAAGCACACGGTTATGTCTGCGATGTAACGGATGAGGAGCAGGTAAATGAACTCATTGCAAAAATTGACAAGGAAGTCGGCGTGATCGACATTCTTGTGAACAATGCCGGAATCATCAAACGTATTCCAATGTGTGAGATGAAAGCATCTGAATTCAGACAGGTCATCGATGTGGATCTGAATGCTCCGTTTATTGTATCCAAAGCAGTGATTCCATCCATGATCAAAAAAGGACATGGAAAAATTATCAACATCTGCTCTATGATGTCAGAACTTGGCCGTGAGACAGTATCTGCATACGCAGCTGCAAAGGGCGGTTTGAAAATGCTTACAAAAAATATTGCATCTGAGTATGGCGAATACAACATCCAGTGTAACGGTATCGGACCTGGTTACATTGCAACACCTCAGACGGCTCCACTGCGTGAGATCCAGCCGGATGGAAGCAGACATCCGTTTGACCAGTTTATTATTGCAAAGACTCCTGCAGCGAGATGGGGACAGGCAGAGGATCTGCAGGGACCAGCAGTTTTCCTGGCTTCTGACGCATCTGATTTTGTGAATGGTCATGTTGTATATGTCGATGGCGGAATTCTTGCCTACATTGGTAAACAGCCATAAAAGCATATTTTCTGGTCAATTCTGCGCGTTATTAAAATGCACAAAAAAATGAAAAAAATATGAAAAAAGTAGTGCATTTTTTAAAAGACTATGCTATAATACAAAATGTAAGCACTTACATAATAGCGATATGACAAAGAAACAAATTGGGAAGGAAAAAGAATTGTCATATCGACTAATATAAGAATAAAGGAGAAGAAAACTATGAAAAAGGAATTTATGAAACGAGTAATGGCAGCTGGAATGGTAGCAGCTATGGCCCTTACAACAGTAGCTTGTGGAGGTTCCACAGACAACAGTGCAAGCACAGACAAAGCAGAGGCACCAGCCGAGGATGCAGCACCTGCAACAGAAGCAGCAGCTGCCGAAGATGATGGCTCTTATGATGAATGTACATTAACAATTTCCTGGTGGGGTGGTGATTCAAGACATACAGCTACACAGGCAGCAGTTGACGCATTTATGAAAGCGTATCCAGGAATCACAGTTGAGACAACCTATTCCGCATGGGATGGATGGGAAGAAAAAATGGCAACTGCTTTTGCAGCAGGAACCGCACAGGATGTAAACCAGATCAACTGGAACTGGATCACACAGTATGATTCTGATGGAACAACATTCTTAAACTTAAATGACTATGCAAGCGTGATCGATCTCTCACAGGTAGATGAGAAATATCTTTCCATGTGTGAAGCATCTGACGGATCTTTAGCAGGACTTCCGATTTCCATGACAGGTAGAATTTTCTACTGGGACAAAACCACATTTGATGAAGTTGGATGCGAGATTCCTACAACACTTGCTGCATTAAAAGACTGTGGAGAGAAATTCAAAGCTTACGGTGATGATTATTATCCATTAGCTTTAGGTGAATACGACAGAATGATCCTTATGGTTTACTATCTTGAATCCGTATATGGAACAGACTGGGTAACAGGAGATACATTAAACTATACAAAAGATCAGATCGTAGAAGGTCTTGAGTTCATTCAGTCTTTAGAGGATGCACATGTAATTCCTTCTATCGCAACAATCGCCGGTGACGGAGCAGCTTCTCTTGATCAGAACCAGAACTGGATCGATGGACATTATGCAGGTATCTTCGAGTGGGATTCTTCTGCAAGCAAATTCGGTGCAGCATTAGAAGAAGGACGTGAACTTGTTGTTGGTGACTATTTAACAGACCTTGGTGATAACAAAGGTGGTTATGCTAAAGTTTCCATGTGTTGGGCAATCAATGCACAGACAGCTCATCCAAAGGAAGCAGCTATGCTTGTAAATTACCTTGCAAACAATGAAGAAGCAGCACAGATCTTAGCTTCTGAAAGAGGTATCCCGGTTTCTAAATCTGCTCTTACAGCAGCAAATGATGCCGGATTATTAAATGAGACAGTTGTAGAAGCAAACGGAAAAGTTCTTGCATGGGTAAGCAACAGCCTGGATCCATACTTTGAGGATTCCCAGTTAAAAGGTTCTGATGGTGTTTACTATGATGCAATGGCAGGATTAAGCTATGGTGATTACACAGCTGATGAAGCAGCAGATGTATTGATCGATGGTATTACAGGAGTTATTGCACAGTAATTAAAAGAGATATAGATTCTTCTGGGGCTGCTGCAAAGACAGCAGCCCTGTTTTAAAAATGGTGTTAATATGGATTTTGATAAAACGATCGGTGTATATCTGGAAAATACCGAATGGAAGGGAAGAACAGATATCGGCTGCCTGTTAAATGGGTGCAGACAGATGTATGCAGCCACACAGGATGAAAGGTATCAGAAGTTTATTCTGCAATATGTAGAAAAAATGTCAGAGGAATGGGAGAACGCCTTTTCAAAGACAGATGTGACAAAGAAAATAAACGCCGGATCTGCATGGATTTTTGCATATGAAAAGACCGGTGAGGAGAAGTACAAAGAGTATATTGAAAGAATGAAAGACGATCTGATGGGATTGTCAAGGACTGCAGAAGGCAGCCTGTGTGAAGAAGGGGATCATAAAAAGCTCATGACAGGACAGCATTTGTATGAAGTGCTTCCGTTTTACATGGAATATGAGACCAGATACCATAATAAGGCAGGATACAATGATATTGTAAACCAGCTTACAGAGATGAGAAGTGGGAAAGACGCAATCTGGTATGTGATGGCTCTGATCGATGTATTGGATCACATGAGTATAGAGATATTTGAACATTACAAATCTCTGCAGGAGATTTTTAAAAAGACCATCAAGTGCATTCCACTGGGTGGAGATGCAAAGATGCAGAAAGTATGCATGGGATATGCAATTTTAAAGGCATGCAATATAGGGATATTAAATCCTGAAAAGTATTTGGAAACAGGACGAACACTTATTGATGGTGCAATAGATGAACCATTTGATCAAAAGGATGATGTGTCTATGGGTATCATGATGATGGCATATGCACAGTTTATCCGGGTTATGTAATCACAGTTAACAGGAGGTATGAGAGGTGGCTAAGAAAACAACTGCGGGGGCAGGTAAAATACCACAGAAAAAAAAGTCATTCAAAGATGTCTGTAAAGAGAATATAGGATTTTTCTTTATTCTTCCATGGCTATTCGGATTTTTGGCATTCAAATTTTATCCGATGGCATCATCTTTATTCTATAGTTTTACAGATTATAACCTGTTCAAGGGATTCCATGAAATTGGAACACTCCAGAACTATATTGATGTATTCACAACAAGAAAGATCGTGACGGCATTAAAGGTAACATTTAAATATGCATTTATCACAGTTCCATTAAAGTTAGTATTTGCGTTATTTATTGCCTACATTTTGAACTTTAAGATCAAAGGTGTCAATTTCTTCCGTACGGCATATTATATTCCATCTATTTTAGGTGGTTCAGTAGCAATCGCAGTATTATGGAAAGCAGTATTCCGTGATGACGGTTTGTTAAACACATTCATGGGATTCTTCGGAATCACAGGACCAAGCTGGCTGAGTGATCCAAAATATTCCCTGATCGTTATCTGCTTACTTCGTGTATGGCAGTTCGGTTCTGCAATGGTGATCTTCCTTGCTGCTTTAAAAGGAGTACCACAGGATCTTTACGAGGCAGCAGCTATAGATGGAGCAGGTAAATGGCGTCAGTTCTTTTCTGTAACAGTACCAATTATCACACCGGTTATTTTCTATAACCTTGTAACACAGCTCTGTCAGGCATTCCAGGAGTTCAACGGACCATATATCATCACAAAAGGTGGACCAAGAAACTCTACAACATTAGTATCACTGCTGATTTATAACAGCGCATTCCAGCAGTATGACATGGGTATGGCAAGTGCAATGGCATGGGTATTATTCGTAATCTTAATGATCTTTACGATCATTGCATTCTTAAGTCAGAAATACTGGGTATTCTATTCAGATGAGGAGGGTAAATAAATGGCTGCTGAGAGCAAGGCAAAACATATTATTAATTTGATCTTAAGATATACCGTCCTGATCCTGGTTGGATTTGTAATGGTTTACCCTTTACTTTGGATGGTTGGAGCAACTTTTAAATCCAACGCAGAGATTTTCTCAAGTATCGGACTTTTTACAGCGCATCCAAGCCTGGAAGGATATAAGGCAGCAATGCAGAATTATGGTGGTACGATCAACGTATGGAAAGCGATGCTCAATACGTTCTCCTATGTAATACCAAAAGTTGTATTCACCATGATCTCAGCTACGGTCACTGCATATGGTTTTGGACGTTTTGAATTTAAGGGAAGAGGATTTCTGTTTGCGGTTATGATGGCAACCTTATTCCTTCCACAGGTAGTATTAAATGTTCCACAGTTTATCCTGTTTTCCAAATTAGGATGGGTTGATTCCAAATTATATCTCCCAATCATTGTTCCTACTTTGTTTGCAACAGATACATACTTCGTGTTCATGTTAGTACAGTTCCTGCGTAACGTACCAAAAGAGCTGGATGAAGCTGCCAAAATTGACGGATGTAACTCCGTACAGACATTGATCAAAGTCATCGTTCCAATGTTATCACCGGCAATCACATCCTGCGCATTATTCCAGTTTATGTGGTCATCCAATGACTTTATGGGACCTTTGCTTTATGTAAATACTCCTGCAAAATATCCACTTGCTATTTTCGTAAAAATGTCGATGGATGCAGATGCAGGATTCCAGTGGAACCGAATTTTAGCATTATCACTGATCTCCATCATTCCTTCCCTGATCGTATTCTTTATGGCTCAGGACAAATTCGTAGATGGTATTTCAGCCGGTGGTGTAAAAGGTTAAATTAAGGTATAATAAAAGGGTGGCAGCATTTGCAGCCATCCTTTTTTCTAACAGAAAAAGTACTGAGGAAATAATAGAAAAGAATAAAGATGAGGATTGCAAAGATGCAGATAAGTCTTGTGATGAAAACCGCACGGAGTGCGACCTTTTTGTTAGATGATGGTGGAATATATCACACAAAAAAAGAATATAAAATCCTTTTAAATAATAAGGAGATAAAGACGACAGATACCGTTGTGACATCTGTGTTTGATTTAAAGCCGGATACAGATTATAAGATAAAAGTTACTCATGCAGAGGAAGTAGTCGCAGCCGCAGAGTTTACAACGGATTATGAATATGTCACGTTAGATGTGAAAAAGTTCGGCGCTAAAGGAGATGGAATATCGGATGATACCGGTTTTATTCAGGCGGCGATCATGGCATGTCCGCCAAAGAGCCGTGTCCTGATCCCAAAGGGCGTTTATAAGATCACAAATATCTTTTTAAAGAGTGGTTTGAACCTGGAGATTGCCAAAGGTGCTGAGTTAAAGGCAGAGACAGACCGTGACCGTTTTGCAAAATTTCCGGGACTCATTGAAAGTTATGATGAGATGGAGGAATATAACCTTGGAACATGGGAGGGAAATCCACTTCCGATGTTCGCAGGAATCATCACAGGGATCGGCGTAAGGGATATCAATCTCTATGGAGAGGGCAGTATCAATGGCTGTGCAAACCACGAGAACTGGTGGAAGAATGAGAAAGTGATGGTGGGTGCATTCCGTCCAAGAATGCTGTTTTTAAATCACTGTGAAAATGTAAATGTGCAGGGACTGTATTTCCATGACAGCCCGGCGTGGGTGATTCATCCGTATTTCAGCAATCAGTTGAGATTCTGTGATCTTCTGGTGGAGAATCCGAAACAGTCTCCAAACACAGACGGATTAGACCCGGAATCCTGCAAAAATGTAGAGATTTTAGGTGTGCATTTTTCACTTGGAGATGACTGTATTGCGGTAAAATCAGGAAAAATCTATATGGGACGGAAGTACAAAACACCGGCGGAGAACACACACATCTGCCATTGCCTTATGGAAAACGGACATGGAGCGGTCACAGTGGGAAGCGAGATTGGAGCCGGTGTGAAAAACATGCTGGTGGAAAAATGTTGCTTTTCACACACAGACCGTGGACTCCGCATCAAGACAAGACGGGGCAGGGGCAAAGATTCGGTGCTGGACGGAATCACATTCCGGGACATTGAAATGGATCATGTGATGACACCGTTTACCGCCAATGCGTTCTATTTCTGCGATCCAGATGGAAGAACTGAGTATGTGCAGTCGAGAGCGTGCTATCCGGTGGATGAGCGGACACCGGAAATGCGGAAATTCTGCTTTGAAAATATTAAGGCAGAGAATTGTCATGTCGCAGCGGCTTATTTTGATGGACTGCCGGAGAGCAAGATTGAGAGCATTACCATGAAGAATGTAGAGATCTCTTTTGCAAAAGAGGCAGAGATGGGGGTTCCAATCATGTCAAATGGTGTGGAACCATGCAGTAAAAAAGGTATTTATGTACACAATGTGGAAAAATTGGTTTTAGATCACGTGCAGGTGACTGGGGCAGACGGAGCGCCGGTGGAAGCAGTTGATGTGGATGAAATGATACAGAAATAAAAGAAGGATAAATGTTTGAAAAATCAGAGAGGAAGAGGATATGCAGATAGGAATCCGTTTACATGATACAAAAAAAGGGACATTGGAAGAACGTGTGGCGATCGCAGAGGAACAGGGATTTTCCTGTGCGCATCTTGCTTTGAAAAAAGTAATCTCGGAGTACTCTGTGGCAGACAGTGTGCTGACACCCGGTTTTTCCTGTTATCTGAAAAAACTTTTTGCAGCGCATCATCTGGATGTTGCGGTACTGGGATGTTATCTGAATCTTGCAACACCGGATCAGGCAGCTTTGGAAAAGAACGTACACCGCTATATGGCGCATATCCGTATGGCATCGCTCCTTGGAGCAGGCGTCGTGGGAACTGAGACAGGTGCTGTGAATGAATCTTACAGTTTTGAGGAACGGAATCACTCGGAAGAGGCATTGGATATTTTTATCAAAAATGTCAGACCGGTCGTGCAGTATGCGGAAAAAATGGGTGTGATCTTAGCAATTGAACCGGTGTATAAGCATATTGTATGCAATCCGAAGAGAGCAAGAAAAGTGCTGGATGAAATTGGCTCTCCGAATCTGCAGATTATTTTTGATCCAGTCAATCTTTTGGACATCAGTAATTACAAAGAGCGCGAATCCATTATCGCGGAGGCGATTGAGGTGCTTGGAGAGGATATCGCAGTGATCCATATCAAAGATTTTATCGTAAAAGATGGAGCACTGGTTTCGGTGGCTGCGGGAACCGGGGAGATGGATTATACGCAGATTATTCGTTTTATCAAAGAGAAAAAGCCTTATATCCATACAACTTTAGAAAATACGACGCCGGAAAATGCAGTGCAGGCAAAAGCGTATATTCAGAAGCTGTATGACACTTGTCAGATAAAATAAATGCGTGTA
>ONZY01002156.1_pt1 | contig 11864 bp, 7 predicted proteins | sample 1671451 | NCBI WGS metagenome assembly ONZY01 (sample SAMN06348158, study PRJEB24527) | human gut metagenome | biome: human gut; feature: ankylosing spondylitis patient; material: feces | host: Homo sapiens | place: China | collected 2015-10 | reverse complement strand
GCGACCACCGAGATCTACACTCTTTCCCTACACGACGCTCTTCCGATCTGATGACGGCCGCGACCTTTAAAGACCGCAAAGGCGGCAAGAAGCGCGCACGCTACCAGACGGCAGACCTGTTTTACGCCGCCATGGCAAGCTACGGCATCCCGTTCGAGTGCGAAAAGTGGCACCTGAACCGGCTTTTGGCGCTGATCCGGGCCTGCGGGGAAGAGAACCTGCCGCCCGAGAAGATGGGCAGACACGAGCAGGCGGCGCACATCCGGGCGCTGAACGCACAGCGCAGGGCGAAGTTTCACTCGAGGGGGTAAGAGCTTTTGAGCAAGGTAATTGAGATCCGGCAGAAAGGCGACTTTAAGAAAAGCCTGACCTTTTTCAGCCACATCAAGAGCTGGAGTGTGCGGCCAATTTTGGAAAAATACGGCAAGCTGGGTGCAGAACGGCTTGCAGACGCTACCCCGAAAGCCACCGGAAAGACAGCGGCAAGCTGGAGCTACGAAATCAAAATGGACAAGAGCGGGGCCACGCTGTGCTGGAAGAACAGCAACATTGTGGACGGAGTGCCTATTGCGGTGATCTTACAATACGGGCACGGGACGAGAAACGGGGCCTATGTGCAGGGAGTGGATTATATTAACCCTGCCTTGGCTCCGATTTTTTCTGCTCTGGCCGATGAATTGTGGAAGGAGGTGCGAAATCTTTGAGTAAAGAAATAGATGAACGCGTCGTAGAGATGCGGTTCAACAACGCATTGTTTGAAAACAAAGTTCAGCAGACAATGCGAAGCTTGACGGCACTCAACGAAAAACTGATGTTCAAAGGAGCGGAAAAAGGCTTTGAGAAAGTCTCAGATGCATCAGAAAAGGTAAAATTCAATGCTTTGCTGAATGCTCTGGATAATCTGAGCCAAAAATTCTCGGCTGTCGAGGTGATTGGCGTAACTGCGCTGATGCGGATTACAAATCAGGCAGTTGATGCTGGTGAACGGCTTGTCAAAGCATTATCGCTTGATCCTATTATCAGTGGCTTTCAGGAGTATGAAACGCAGATCAATGCAGTTCAGACGATTCTGGCCAATACATCAAGCAAAGGCACTACGTTGGGCCAAGTCAATGCTGCACTGGATGAGCTGAATCACTATGCCGACCTGACGATTTACAATTTTACGGAAATGACCCGTAACATTGGTACGTTTACAGCGGCAGGCGTTGATTTGAATACTTCCGTTTCAGCTATTAAGGGTATTGCAAACCTTGCAGCTGTATCTGGCTCGACCAGCCAGCAGGCTAGTACAGCCATGTATCAGCTCTCACAGGCACTCGCATCCGGTACTGTGAAATTACAGGATTGGAACTCCGTAGTCAATGCTGGTATGGGCGGTCAGGTGTTTCAAGATGCCTTGAAAGAAACCGCTCGTGTGCATGGTATTGCCATTGATAGCATGATAAAAAAGGAAGGTTCCTTCCGTGAGACCTTATCCAAGGGATGGCTGACTTCGTCTATTCTGACTGAAACTCTTCAGAAGTTCACTGGCGATCTCAATGAGGAAACCTTGAAGTCCATTGGATACACCGATGAGCAGATCAAGAAAATCATGGAGATGGGCAAGACTGCAAATGACGCTGCAACAAAAGTCAAAACGTTCAGTCAGCTGAAAGATACTTTGACCGAAGCGCTGCAGTCTGGATGGACTCAGACTTGGCAAACGATTATTGGTGACTTTGAAGAGGCGAAAGAGCTTTTCACAAGATTCAGTGACGTCTTTTCAGATCTTATAAACAAATCGTCTGAAGCCCGTAATACCATGTTGGCCGGAGGCCTGAATACCGGTTGGCAGCAGTTGAGAACCACACTGGGCGACAGTGCTGACTTTTATAGTCAGATGCTGGAAAAGGTCATGCTTGCAAATGGTTCAATCAGTCAAAAACAGATTGATGATGCCGGAAGTTTTGCCAAGGCTTTGCAGCAGGGAGGTGTTTCCGCTGAGCAGCTTCAAAATGGGTTGAAAGAATCGTACAAGCAGCTTTCAGCACTGGGAGCTTTGAGTGACGATGCTTTAAAAGCCAAAAAACTCGATCCTGCTCAGGTGAGGTCTCTGGCAAAGAGCTTTGAGGAAGTTAATCAGCAGGTCGCAGACGGCAGCCTGAATCTTGATATTTACTCCAAGAAAATCGGTGAGCTCTCCGGTCGGGAGCATCTTATCGAGTCCATTTGGAATGTTTTTGAGGCACTTGAAAAAGTTGTGGAGCCGGTAGCACGTGCCTGGCAGAAGATATTCTCGCCCATCACGGCCGATCAGATCTACAACATCGCAAAGTCAATTGACGAGTTTACTGCAAAGCTCAGCATCAGTGACGAGACAGCCGATAAAATCGAACGAACATTCAGTGGTATTTTTGCTGTGCTGAATGTTGGGAAAAATGTGCTTTTAACCGTTGGTAAGGTTCTGGGGGAGGTATTCAATGCTGTATCTCCACTTGCTGGCGGCTTTTTAAGTATTACAGCGTCATTGGGCGATTGCTTGGTTGAGATGGCCAATGCGGTCAATAACTCTAAGGCGTTTAAGACGACACTGGATGGTATTCACTGGATTATCGGAAAGGTGTCTGAAGGGATGCAGGCCTTTGCAGGGGTACTGACTGATGTATCGAATAACGTCTCTGTCGTGTTCGACCCGTTAAAGACCCTTGGTGAGTGGTTTGAAAATTTTATTTCTTTCATTACACCAAAGCTGAAATGGCTTGCTGATAAAATCGGGGAGATTTTTGAAGAACTGGGCAGCGGTGCATCCGGTGCTTTTGGTAATCTGAATGGCAACGCACTTTGGGGCTTTGCGAATGCTGGAATGATTGCCGGGCTCATTGCAGGCATTAAGGGCTTTCTGGAAGCCTTTAAAGATATCGGCTCTACGGTTAAAGACACAATCGGGGGTGTGGCAGAACTTCTTAACAAGTTAGGAGAAGCTGTCACTGCATGGAAAAACAACAAGAACACAGAAACGCTCAAGACGATTTCGACCGCTGTGGCAATTCTTGCGGGGTCACTTGTTGTGCTTTCGCTGGTGAAGCCAGAACGGTTGGCTGCATCTACGGGAGCTATGATTGCGCTGTTCGCTGAACTGCTTGTGGCGCTTGCAATTTATGACGAAATTGCGAAAAAAGCCAAAAAAGTTGGCAAAGGCACCAGTTCAATGGTCGTTATGGCAGCAGGTGTTCTAATCCTTACGTCTGCGCTGAAGAAGATTTCTGAAATTGAAACCGGAAAGCTTCTGACTTCAGTTATCGCATTGGGCACGGTGATGGCAGAATTGGTTGCCGCACAAGTTGCAATTTCAAAATGGGCAAAAGATGGTGCTAAGCATGCCATGGGTATGCTTGCAATGGCTGCGGCAGTTCGTGTCCTTGCAGAAGCAGTAGAACAGTTGGCTGACCTTGGCTGGGATGGAATTGAGAAGGGTCTTATTGCCGTAGCAGGACTGCTGGCGGAAGTTGCTGCGTTTTCGGGGCTGAGTAATTTTGGCGGACTGACGGCAGGAAAAGCAGTGGGAATTTTGGTCTTGGCAGCAGCACTGAGTGTGTTGGAAAAATCAGTGTCGGCATTCAGCAAGATGTCGGCAGATGAACTCCAGAATGGACTTGGTGCACTGGGTGCGATTCTTGGCGAAATTGCGGTTTTCAACATGTTGTCCAACTTGGCAGAACATGTGATTTCTACAGCAACTGCCTTAACTATTTTGTCCGGAGGGCTGCTGATTCTATCCAATGCTCTGGCAAACCTCGGTGGCATGACGCTCGGTCAGATCGGCGTGGCACTGGCAGCAATGGCAGGCGGACTGATTGAAATGGGCGTCGCACTGACTCTTGTAAAAGGCTCTCTTGGCAGTGCAACTTCGTTCCTTATCATGTCGGTTGTGTTGAATGCTCTCGTTTCTCCGCTGAAATCTCTTGGCGAAATGTCACTTGAAGAGATCGGGCATGGATTACTCGCAGTTGGTGGGGCACTTGGCATTTTTGCGATTGCTGTTGGAACAATGTCGTTTGCAGGTCCAATTGTCATTGCTGTTTCTGCAGCTCTGAGTTTGCTGGCAGGAAGCTTTGCATTGCTGCTTGGAACGATGGCAGCAGTAAGTCTAATGCCTCTTCAGATGGAAGCACTTGTCGTGGCACTTGGAACGCTTGGCTCTGCAATTGGCGTTTTTATCGCTGGAGTAATCGCAGGGCTTGGAACAGCAGCTGGAAGTATTGCTATTGCAATCGCTGAAATTATTGTAGCGGTATGCAACGCAATTGCGCAGGCCGTTCCTGCAATCGGCAATGCACTTGCTCAGCTCATCGTAGCCATTTGCAATGTTATCGTACAGTGCAGTGAGCCTATTGGACAGGCTTTGTTTACGCTGGGCACTATAGTGATCCAGACCATTATCGATCTGATCGCATGGGCATGGGATGGTGGCGGTGAGGGAGGCGGCATCAAAGGTGCACTGAGTGAACTGCTGGGAAATATTGTTGCATGGCTTTCTGAACATCTTAATCCGATAAACCTGTTTGGTGGCTTGCTGGGCACGATTTCGGGTTTCTTTGGCAAAATCGGAGAATACATGTCTCAGGGACTTGCCAATGGCCTGAATACTGGAGCTTCCGTGCAGACTGCAAACAACGGTGTTCAGACTCTGTGCAATAAGGTGAAGGATTTCTTTCGGAACGCGTTTGGAATCAATTCGCCTTCGACCTGGATGAGGGAGCTCGGCCAGTGGTTTGCACCAGGTCTTATAAACGGACTGAATGGAACAGCATCTATTACGAAGCTGAATGCTGGAACCAAGGTATTTGGTGAAAATGTAAAATCTGGACTTTCCGGTACGTTTGATGGTTTGAACAGTTGGATGTTCAGCAAAGGCAGTGATGCGGCCAGTAGTTTCTATAACGGACTGGGCGCGGCGAAGAATGTTCGAACTGGTTCCAAAGACGACTGGTTTGACGAGTGGTACGAAAAAGAGATCAGCAAGTACCGGAATGTGACTCCAAATACTGTGGCAGATGATGCTGCGGAAGATATTCTTGGAACACTTTTTGGCTCCGGAGATACGAGCCCTGCCGGTTCTGGCGGTACAACCACCGGCAAGAAAAAAGGCTCCTCCGGCACGAAGAAGACCTTAGCCCAGCAGATCGAGGAAAAGTACAAGCCGAAGCTGGAAGCCAACAAGACGGCCCGGGAAGTGCTGGACAGCGAGTACGAGCTGTGGCAGACCGAGAACCAATACAGCGCAGACGAGGACACCTTGCTGGCGAAGAAGATGGAGAACGCGGCGGCGGAAATTGCGAACCAGACCGACCGGGTTGCCATTGCGCAGGCAAAATACGACGAAATGCTGAAGCGCTGGGGCGCGGACAAGACCGAGACCAAGGAAGCCTACGCCAGCCTGCTGAGCGAAAAGACCAGCCTTGCGAAATTGCAGGCAGACCAGTACACCGGCCTGTTTGAAGACATCATGAAGCGGTACGATACCGACCTTGGCACACTGGAAAAAGAGTACAACCTCTGGACGTCCCAGAACAGCAACACTGCCTCAAAGCTGGACAAGATCGACCGGGAGACCGAGTACCAGAAGGACGAACTGGAGCTGAAGCAGAAAAAAGAAGCCAAGGCGAAAGAACAGTGGGAGACCCTGCGGAAGGAATACGGCGAAAGCGACCTGCGCACAAAGGAAGCCTGGAACGACTATCTGGATGCGCAGACCGAGAGCCTGCAGCTTCAAAATGACATTGCAAAGCAGTCTCTGAACAAGCTGGATGCGCAGCTTTCCATCATCAAGGACGAACAGAGCCGGATGCAGAGTCGGATGGACCTGCTGACCAGCATCTACGGCGACGGCAGTCTTGCAGACCGTGCAGAGGCCTACAAGCAGGCCGTGGAAGAATACGGCGAGAACAGCGCTGAGGCAAGAAAAGCAAAGTATCAGGGCATTACTACCAGCATCCTCGGCACAGTGGAAGCACTGCAGAACATGAATGCCGAGCTGGAAAAGACCCGGCTCATCCAGCAGCAGCTGGCTGACGGCAAAGACCTGAATGGCAATCCGCTGAGCAAAGACGATGTGAACGACCTGAAGGACCAGCTGCTTTCCTCCCGCAGTTCTATGGTGAGCTTTGCAGGGGCACTGGCAGATGCCATGGGCCTTGAGGACAGCGCCAAAAGCGCGGTGGTAAAGCTTGCCAATGCCATCCAGAAGAACTGGGTGCCCATCAGCAATGCGTGCAGTGAGGTGTGGACGAAGGTCTCCGGAGCCATGGGCGAGGAGATGACGAACACCCTGAGCACCGTATTCAAGGCGGCATTCAGCGAGGAAGGCATGGAGATCGGGACGGAATTCGTCTCGGCCATTGCATCCGCCATGCAGGGAGACTACGCTGGTGCCATCATTTCGGCGGCAACGGGACTGATCGATCTGCTGTTTACGGACACCGGAAAGCAGCTGACCGGCGGGGCAGGAGACATGCTGCTGAAGCTGTTTTCCGGAATTCAAAATGGAGACCTTGCTGGAAAGCTTGCCAACATCGGGACAGCCGCGGCAAATGTCGGCAATTCCCTGAGTGGACTGCTGCCCATGCTTGGACAGCTGGGCACGGCAGGCGGCGGTGCGGCCATTACCATTGGCGGCATTGGCGAAGCACTGGGCGGGCTGGGCGCTTCCATACTGGCGGTGCTGCCAGAACTGCTGATTGTGGTGGGCATTATTGCAGCCATCGCGGCACTGATCGGCGGTATTGCGTGGTTTATCAGCAGCCGGAAGAAGGAAAAGGCCACCGGCGCAAAGGACGTTGGCTCGGAGATCGACAAGGGTATCAGCGATGGCGTGAAGGAAGATGCGCCCATTGTGGACGATGCCGTGAGCGACATGACCGAGAACGCCATGGACATTGCGAAGGGTGCGCTTGGGACCATCAGCAAGGTGATGGGCGACGACTACGAGTACACGCCCCAGATCGTGCCCGTGGTGGACCTGACCAACGTGCTGGAAGGTGCGGACGAGATCGACAATGCCTTTGCGGCGACAAGATCGTTGAGCCTTGACGGAGACGTGAGCCGGAACCTTGCAAACAAGATCGATGCCGAAGTGCAGCTTCAAAATGGACTGAAGAGCGCCGGAAATGAGGACACACTGCGTGCCATCAACGCACTGGCCGGGCACATGGACGGCGTGGCCGAGAGCATCAAGGGTATGAGCGTGACCATCAACGGCAGAAAGGCCATTGGCTACATTGATGACCGGATGGGACGGCTGACTGCAGCGAAAGTGAAGTGAGAAAATGGCGATCATCAAAGAACTGAACCCCGGTGATACCCTGAAAGTGTACGAGGACGGCGTTGCAGCAGAGTTTGTGGTGGCCCAGCACAACTACGAAAAAGACCTGAACGGCAAGGGCAAGACCATGCTGATGCGCACCACCCTGCTGAAAGACGCAGTGAAGTGGGGCAACAACAAGAAAGATGTTTCGTGGAAGAACGAGCCGACCCTGCGCAACTGGCTGGAAAACACCTACGCAGCACGGCTGAGTGAGGACACGCTGAAGACCATCGTGCCGGTGACGATCCGGTATGATTATGGTTCAAGTGAGAGCGGTACGCTGGAAGAACAGCGGTTCTTTGTGCCAAGGGTAGTAGACTTCAGCGGAGATACGGCGCTGTTTACGGGAATCCGAAGATTTTTTGAGGATAGTCTGAGCGGCGGCAGGGCGGATATTACCGAAGGAAGCAACATCTACGACCTGTGGACGTATGTGTTCAGCACGCGAAGCACCAAAAACTACGAAGATGGCGATAACACCCGCGGAGAGGCGCTGAGCCTTTACGTGAAGCATGGCAGAGGTGCCGACCCCGGGTCGCCGGGGTACATTAACACCTACTGGGATACGACAACGGGACAGTGGGGAGTTTCCAGCCCGAATATTCTCGTATGTTTCTGCGTGGACGAGAACGCCACGGTGGACGACAATGGATGTCTGACAGCCAACAGCGGACCGGAGATCCAGAGCAACTACTTTGGCATGAACGGCGTATTTGGGCGGTGGGGAAAGTTCGGGCTGCCGTACCGCGTTTATGATGCAGATGGCAACACCATTACCGTGACCGAAAAGCTGAACGGCGAAGTGCACAGGACGTTTACGGCAATTCAAAATGGAGTATACCGGTTTGAAATATCACAGAAAGAGCTGGAAAGCTTTGACTGGAACACCGACTATACCCTGACGGTAGAAGCCAGCGACGGCCGGACCACCAACCGGAAAAGCTGCAAGGTGAACCGCATCCGTTCATCCGGGTACGTGGTGTACATCGGGCAGATCAAAGGCACGGCGGACGGACAGAGCTACTACTGGACAGAGCGAAACATTCTGGACGACCCGTTCAACGAGAATGCGCCGGTGATCCTTGACCCGGAAGTGACACTGGAAGCCAACGCGATCAGCTCGTTTACCTTTACAGTGCCCGTCTCGAACCCGTTCTACAACAAGCTGGAGCTGAAAAAGCCGGTAGTCAGCATAGAAGAGGACGGCCGCGAGATCTTTATGGGCTACATCACTGAAACGGAAAAGAACTTTGAGCTGGACATGGAAGTGACCTGCGAGAGCGAGTTTGGATACTTGCAGGACAGAGACTGTCAGGTGGAGAACAAGTTCTACACGGCACCCGAACTGCTGGCACTGGCGCTGACCGTGGAGGACGACCCGGAAGAACACATCGGCTTCAAGGGCGAAGGCAAGGTGTTCCTGCCCGGAAACGTGACCGTGGAAAAGCCGGAAAGCGACACGGACAAGGAGACCAAGGCCATCAGCGACTGTTGGAGCGTACTGACGAACAGCCTGACCGGAAAGTACGGCGGATATCTGCGCCTGCGCAAAGAAATCAAAATGGTGGACGGCGTGCGCGTTTACACAAGATATCTGGACTATCTGGCAAAACTGAACGACAAGACCGATCAGGTGATCGAGCTTGGAAAGAACCTGCTGGACATTTCGTACTACATCAAGGCCGGGGACATCGTGAACTCGGTGAAGGCATACGGCTGGTACACGAGCGGATGGTTCCTCTGGCAGACCACGAACCCCATCTCGCGGGAAGCGTACAACGGAGAATCCATCAAGAAGTACGGCCTGTGCCAGCGCATCCTTGTGGTGGAAGGAACCGGTTCCACGGGAGACAGCCTTTTGAAGAGGGCCACGGACGAGCTGAAAAAGTACAGCGGTTTCACTGGAAGTGTGCAGATCAACGCTGCAGACCTGTGTGATATTGGCGTGGACACCGACCGGCTGGACTTTATGAAGGAGACGTACGTGCTCGCGGAACCGCACAGTATCGATGACTGGCTGCCTTGCACGAAGGAAGTGATCCCGCTGCATGAGCTGGACCAGAAAGACTTTACCTTTGGCGCGACCACGGCAAAGCTCTCGTCTTTGCAGGCGGGCAACTTTGCAACGGCGGGCAAGGCGTGGAACGCGATCCAGTCCACCATTGGATACATCAACAAGTGAGGAGGATCAATGTACCATTCTCTTATTATAAATGTAGGCGACGACTACATTGACACCTGGGACGACTGGAAGCTGATCCCTTCCTCGCGGCCGGTGATCGCACCGCCCATTGAGCGGACAAAGTTCGTAACTGTGCCATGCAGAGACGGCGCATTGGACTACAGCCGTACCCCTGCAAATCGTCCTACCTACGATGACCGTACCGGAAAGATCGAGTTCTACCTCGAAAACGACTATGCCGGCTGGGACTGGGAGACCGCGTACACGACCATCTGCGAGACCTTGAAAGGACAGCGGGTGCGGTTTGCACTGGAGGACAATCCCAGCCATTATTATTCGGGTCTCTTGTGTGTGAACCAGTTCAAAAGCGACAAGGGGCATTCGAAGATCACGCTGGAGTACAACTTGCACCCGACCATGTACACCCTGAAGGTGGAAGCCGTGGCGCTGAACGTATACGACCTGAAGCTGAACAGAGGCATGGAGTACCAGCTGCTGGTGGGCGTTGGGCCGACGAATACGTTCTACCGCAAGATGAACGTGACCGCGAAACCGCGGGACGTGGTGAAAATTACTCAAAATGGAACCATTCTGGCCCTGCGGAAGGGCACAGCGGTGGTGACGGCAGAGTGCGGCGGTGTGAAAGCCGAGTGCGCCGTGACGGTAGGCGCTTACGAGAGCTTTACCATTGAGCGTGCACTGGACGGCGTGAGCGAGACGAACCCGGTGGGGAGCATCGTTGCCGGCATGAGCTATCAAAACGTGTTCAACGTAGGCGACAGCGAGAAGGAAATGCTGGAACTGACCGTAGAGATGGGAGGCACGGATGTGACCGGAAGTTGTGTTGTCATGGCAGAGGACAACGCGAGCGCACAAATCAAAATGGCATCGGTGACGGGAAATATCAAGATCACAGCGCATGCTGCAGCAAAGCCGGTGGCGGCGATGCTGTGTGCAGATATCCTGCCTGTGGAGGTAAAGCCGCTGAAACGGGTAGAAGGAGCATTCCGGCTTGGAAGATGAAAGGAAGGATGATATTTGAGTTTGGAAGCGTACTCCATTTTGAAAAATGGAAACGAAAAGCTCTCGGAGCATTTCAAGGTGCGCGAGTTCTACTGCCGTGACGGCAGCGACCCGGTGTTCATTGACACGGCGCTTGTGGAGGTGCTGGAAAAGATCCGGACGCACTTTGGCAAGCCTGTGACAATCACGAGTGGATTCCGCACGGCAAGCTGGAACGCAAAGCAGAAGAATGCCGCAAAGTTCAGCCAGCATCTGTACGGCAAGGCGGCAGACATTCGGGTGCAGGGCATCAGCGTGGAGCGGGTGTATGACTACGCGGACAAACTGCTGGGCAACGCCGGTGGCTGCGGCATTTACCCGCCCGGTCTGGGACGCACCAACGGCTGGGTGCATGTGGACGTGCGCAAAGCCAAGAGCCGCTGGAAGGGGTGAGCGCCGATGGAAAGCATCATTGCCTCCATCCTCAGCGGTGTTGTGACCCTGATTGGCGTACTGATCGCAAACTCGCGTTCCAATGCCGTGATGGAATACAAAATTGAGGAGCTGACCCGGGAAGTCCGCAAGCACAACGGTTTTGCGGAGAAGATCCCGGTCATCCAGAGAGACATTCAGGTGTTGAACCACAGAATGTCCGACATCGAAGTACATGAATACGAACACGAAAGGAGCAACGTATGAATTTCAACATTACTGCAGGCACCATTGCACGTACCGCCGTTCTGCTGCTGGCTCTGACCAACCAGATGCTGAGCGCCATGGGCAAGAGCCCGCTGCCCATCGAGAGCACCACTGTGGAGCAGCTGGTGACGGCTGGCATCACGACCATTGCGGCACTGGTCGCATGGTGGAAGAACAACTCCTTTACGAAGGAAGCCATTGCGGCCGACAAGGAGTACGAGCGCCTGAAGGCAAAGAGCGGGAAGTAAAAATGATATTTTGGGCAGGGCAGGAGCGGAAAACGTGATCCACACACGTATCCAACGCTGAATGTTTCTTCTACACTGCCTGAAAATAGTTCATCTGGCACTCACCGAAGGCAGGAACTGCCGAAAATTCAAAATGGAGTGACCGGTAAGATGAAGAAAGCCCCTGCAACGATCGTTTATGGCTCTGAGTGGGAGCTGTGAGCGAAAGTTACAGGGACTTTTATTTTTAGCATGAGTGGAGTGCTAAAGCGGGGTAAGAAGTTGACGGTACGTACATTATTCGTACATTTTTGAATGAATATTACGTAGGTACGATAATAAAATGAAAAGTCACAAAATCTTAACAAAAAGAAGCAAAAAAGGTCTTGATTTTTCGGGTCAAGATGAG
>ONZY01002136.1_pt1 | contig 11970 bp, 9 predicted proteins | sample 1671451 | NCBI WGS metagenome assembly ONZY01 (sample SAMN06348158, study PRJEB24527) | human gut metagenome | biome: human gut; feature: ankylosing spondylitis patient; material: feces | host: Homo sapiens | place: China | collected 2015-10 | reverse complement strand
TTTTCCCCGCCGGTATTTTTTGCAGAGAAAGAAACGCAAAAATTAAGCGTGACTTTTGACGCGAGATCTGATAAAATAAAATAGCTTTGCGCAACAGCGAGGGAAAGAGAGAAATCAACAGGAGAGATCAATGAAAAAACAGTTTGACCTCAGCGCCGCGGCGCTGCACATTTTAGCGATGGCCTTCATGCTGCTCGACCACCTGTGGGCGACGCTTTTTCTTTCGCAGGAGTGGATGACCTGCGTGGGACGTCTCGCGTTCCCCATTTTTGCCTTCATGGCGGTGGAGGGCTACTTCCACACGCACAGTTTCAAAAAATACGCGCAGCGGATGCTGATTTTTGCGTTGCTGTCGGAAATTCCCTTTGACCTGATGTACGGCGGCACGTGGTTCTACCCTGTGCACCAGAATGTCATCTGGACGCTGCTCATCGGCCTTCTCGGCATTCGGGCGATGGAGGCCGTGCGGGAAAAGGGGAAGACATGGCTCTATCTTCTGACCTGCGTTGCGGTCACGGTGCTGGGCTTTGCGCTCGGCACGCTCGGCATGGTAGATTATTACGGCATGGGCGTTTTGACGGTGTTTGTGTTCTATTTCCTCCGCGGCAGAGAGTGGTGGAAGCTGCTCGGGCAGATCGCGGCGCTCTATTGGATCAATGTGTCGCTCATCGGAGGACAGATTTTCCCGATCGAGCTTTTCGGACTGGAGTTTGAGGTCTGCGAGCAGGGGCTTGCACTGCTCTCGCTCGTGCCCATCTGGCTCTACCGCGGGCGGCAGGGACACCACAGCAAGGCGTTTCAGTATGCCTGCTACGCGTTTTATCCGGTACATATGCTGATCCTCGGCCTTGTCCAGCTGTCTCTGTAACAGAATACGAAAAAAGCGCTGCCGAAAGGCGGCGCTTTTTTGCGCTCTTTTCGGAACGTTCACAATTTGTTTATTGACTTTGCAAAGGAAACAACTATAATGACGACGTTCTAAAATTAGAAGATTATCATTCGATGACGAGCGAGCGCGGCGCGTGACCGAATGAGGTCGGAAAGGAACCGATATGATGCCGAAGGAACCGATGCGCGGGGCAACGCTTTTCAGCCACGCCAACAAGATGACACAGGCTTATCACATTATGTTAACTCCACTGTGCAAGGAGGCAGGCCTGCCGCCGCTGGCGCTGGATATTCTGCTCTTTCTCGCCAACAATCCCGAGCACAACACGGCGAAGGACATCTGCCGCATGCGCGGGCACAAATCGGGTATCGTCTCCGTGCACGTGGAAAGACTGGTGAATGACGGCCTTCTTGAGCGGCAGGAGATGACGGGCGACCGGCGGCAGACGCGGCTTATCTGCACCGAGCAGGCGCAGGCGCTCATTGAGCGCGGACGGCAGGTACAGTGGCAGTTCGGAAGACGTCTGCTCGAAGGCATCCCGGAGGAGGATCTGGCGACGATGCGCCGCTGCCTTGAAAGAATGGATGGCAATCTGAACGGCATCTGCAAGGAAAAGCGCTGAGGGCCCAAAGAAGAAATCAGGAGAAACAACAATGATCAAACTACTCAAAAACATGCGCCGCAAAGAGGTGCTCATGGTGCTGCTGTGCACCGTGCTTGTGGCGGTGCAGGTCTACTTTGACCTGCGGATGCCGGATTATATGACCGATCTGACGACGCTCATCAAAACGTCGGGGGCGACGGCGGATATCCTGTCCGTCGGCGTGAAAATGCTTGGCTGCACGCTCGCAAGCGCCGTGCTGGCCGTGGGCTGCGGGTATCTTGCGGCTAAGGCGGCGTCGGGCTTCAGCTTCACGGTGCGCGAAAAGCTCTTCCGCCACGTGATGGACATCGGCAGCGAGGAGATGCAGGATTTTTCCGTCGCCAGCCTCATCACGAGAACGACGAACGACATCACGCAAATTCAGATGATCGTGGCGATGGGCCTGCAGATGATCATCAAATCGCCGATCATGGCCGTGTGGGCCATCATCAAAATTCTCGGCAAGAGCTGGGAACTCTCCGCCGTGACAGCGGCATTCGTCGTGGTCATCTGCGTGACGGTGATAACGGTAATGAGCATCTGCATCCCGCGTTTCCGCATCGTGCAGAAGCTGACCGACCAGATCAACCGTGTGGCGCGCGAGAACCTGACGGGCATCAACGTGGTGCACGCGTTCAACGCCGAGCAGTACCAGAACGACAAGTTCAACAAGCCGAGCCTTGACATGATGAACGTGCAGGTGAAGAACCAGAAGCTCTTCGCCCTCGTCCAGCCGACGATGACGCTCGGCATGAATGGCCTGGCGCTCACGATCTACTGGCTGGGTGCGGCGCTCGTCAACAACATCGCGCTGACCGATTCCGCAGCGCGCCTCACGATGTTCAGCGACGTGCTGGTGTTCAGCACATATGCGACTTACGTGGTCATGTCCTTTATGATGCTCGTGATGATCTTCATGCTGCTGCCGCAGGCGCAGGTCTCGGCCGAGCGTATCAACGAGGTGCTCGAGCGCAAGGCGAATATCCGCGAGGGCAGCGTGAGCGAGTGCAGCGAGCACGGCACAGTGGAGTTCAAAAACGTTTCGTTCCGCTATCCGCACGCATCGGAGGATGAGCTTTCGGACATCAGCTTCCGTGTGAACAGGGGCGAGACGCTTGCCGTCATCGGCGCGACGGGCAGTGGCAAGACGACGCTCGTGAGCCTGATCCCGCGCTTTTACGACGCGACAGAGGGTGAGGTGCTCGTCGACGGCGTGAACGTCAGGGACTACACGTTCGATGCCCTCTACAACAAGCTCGGGTACGTGACGCAGAAGGCCGTGCTCTTCGCCGGCAGCATCCGCGACAATGTCTACTTTGGCGAGAGCGAAGTGCCGGCGGACGATGAGGGCCTTGCGCAGGCCATCGAGCTCTCGCAGGCGAAGGAGTTTGTCGACAAGCTCCCAGACGGCACGCAGCACCACGTGGCGCAGATGGGCCGCAACATGTCCGGCGGCCAGAAGCAGAGATTGTCCATCGCTCGCGCGCTGGCGAGAAAGCCGGAGATCCTCGTCTTCGACGATTCGTTCTCCGCTCTGGACTACCGCACGGATGCGAAGCTGCGCGAGGGACTATCCAAGCAGCTGCACGACACGACGAAGATCATCGTCGCGCAGCGCATCAGCACCATCCGCCACGCGGACAAGATCATCGTGCTCGACCGCGGCGAGGCTGTGGGCATCGGCACGCACGAAGAGCTGATGCGGAATTGTGACGTTTACCGCGAGATCGCGACCTCCCAGCTCAGTGCTGCGGAGCTCGCGTAAAGGGGGCGAGAGAAAATGAAAAAGAAAAACAGCAATCCCGTCGGCGCGCTCAAGCGCACGGGCGCGTATATGAGCTCGAGCATGGGCATTATCATTTTTGCCCTCGTGCTGGCGGCGCTGAGCGCCGTGATGACGATCATCGGCCCCGACAAGATCGGCAAAATGGCGACCATCATGTCCGACGGCCTGTTCACTGGCATTGACCTCGCCGCCATTGCGAAGATCGGTGTGTTCCTTGCCATTATTTACTGCCTGAGCGCGCTGTTTGGCTTCATCCAACACTATATCATGGCGGTCGTGACGCTGAAAATGTCCTACCGCATGAGAGGCGAACTCTCGGAAAAGATCAACCGCGTGCCGCAGAAGTATTTCAACACCACCTCGCAGGGCGACATTTTGAGCCGCATCACAAACGATGTGTCAACGCTCCAGCAGGGACTTACCAACAGCCTGCCGACCATCATCAGCGCCGCGACGCAGTTTGCCGGCTGCCTTATTATGATGTTCGTGACCGAATGGCGCATGGCGCTTGTCGCACTGTGCATCACGCTCCTTGGCATGGTGCTGATCGTCGCCATCATGTCGAAGTCGCAGCGCTACTTCACCGCGCGGCAGAAGAGCCTCGGCGAGCTCAACGGCTATGTCGAGGAGATGTATTCCGGCCATGAGGTCGTGCGCATCAGCCGCGCGGTCGATAAGGTCCTCGACCACTTCGACGGCCTGAACGCGGCGGTCTATGACGCAAACTGGCGCTCGCAGTTCCTCTCCGGTGTGATGCAGCCGCTCATGAACGTGATCGGCAACCTCTCGTATGTTGCCGTGTGCGTGTTCGGCTCGGTGCTGGCCATCAATGGCACGATCGAATTCGGCGTCATCGTCTCGTTCATCCTGTATGTGCGTCTCTTCACCACGCCGCTGACGCAGATCGCGCAGGGTATGACGAATTTGCAGACGGCCTCCGCCTCCGCGCACCGCATTTTCGACTTCCTCGAAAGTGAAGAGCTCGGCGACGAGAGCGACAAGACCGAGAAGCTCGACGCCGTGCGCGGCGCGGTGACGTTCGACCACGTGCGCTTCAGCTACCCTGATTCGCCTGACAAGGTCATCATCAAGGATTTCTCCGCTGAGGTCCATCCGGGCCAGAAGGTCGCTATCGTCGGCCCCACCGGCGCGGGCAAGACCACGATGGTCAACCTCCTGATGCGCTTTTTCGAGGTCAACAGCGGCCGCATCACGATCGACGGCGTGGCGACGACCGACCTGCGCCGCGAGGATGTGCACAAGCTCTTTGGTATGGTCCTGCAGGACACGTGGCTCTTTGAGGGCATGATCCGCGAGAACCTGGTCTATAACATGGAGGGTATCACGGACGAGCAGCTCGAAACGGTCTGCAAGGCCTGCGGCCTCGACAAATTTGTCCACTCGCTGCCACAGGGCTTTGACACCGTGCTCAGCGAGAGCACGACCATCTCGGCGGGACAGAAGCAGCTTTTGACCATCGCCCGCGCGATGCTCCAGAATGCGCCGATGCTCATTTTGGACGAGGCGACGTCCTCGGTCGATACGCGCACGGAACTTCTCATTCAGCGCGCGATGGACGAGCTGACAAAGGGCCGGACGAGCTTTGTCATCGCCCACCGCCTGTCGACCATCAAGAACGCCGACCTCATCCTCGTGATGCGCGACGGCGACGTCATCGAGAGCGGCACGCACGAGCAGCTGATGGAGCAAAACGGCTTCTACGCCGAGCTCTACAACAGCCAGTTCGCGCAGGCGTCGTAAAAATAAGAGAAAAGCGGTGTGACCGTTTTTTGTCACAGCGCTTTTAAATTTTTGAGAAAGAAGTTAAAGGAAACTTTATTGCCGAACTGGGAAACGGTGGTATAATAAGGGACATTCAAGGGCTGACAAAGCCCGCACCGCGAAAGGAAGCGGAAACATATGAATTGGTTTCAGAAATTGCTGTCGAATCCCTTTTTACTCATCGGTCTCTCGTCGTGGTTCTGGGCGCAGCTCATCAAGACGATCATCCATGCCATTGTGACGAAGAGCATCGACTTTACGCGCCTGATCGGCGACGGCGGGATGCCGAGCGGCCATTCGGCCACGGTCTCGTCGCTCGCGACCGCGGCGGCGCTCGTCTACGGGCTCGGTTCGTTTGAATTCGCGATGGCGTTCATCTTCGCCATCGTCGTCTGCAAGGACGCGATGGGCGTCCGGCTCGAAACGGGGCGGCAGGCCGTTATCATCAACGACATCGTCGAGGCCTTCAACTCGCTTGCGTCGGAAAAGCTTCCGGAGGCGAAGCTCAAGGAGTTCGTCGGCCACACGCCGCTGCAAGTCATCGCCGGCATTCTGCTCGGCGTGGCGAACACATTTATCATGTACTACTGCGTACTGTGAGGGAAAGGACATGACGCTTTTTATTAACTGCTGCCCGCGCGGAGAATCGCGCACGGAAAAACTGGCCCGTGCGCTGCTTAAAGCGCTCGGCGAATACGAGGAGCTGCGCCTTTATGATGAGCCGCTGCACCCGCTGGGGCGCGCGGACATCGCAAAGCGCGACGCGCTGCTCGAGGAAAAGAAGTATGATGATGAAATGTTCCGTTACGCCCGTCAGTTCGCCGCGGCGGACAGAATTGTCATCGCTGCGCCGCTGTGGGACCTGTCGTTCCCTGCGCAGCTCAAGGTGTATCTGGAGAATATCTATGTCACGGGCATCGTGACGAAGTACAGCGAGGCGGGCGAGCCCGTCGGCCTGTGCCGCGCAAGCGAGCTCTACTATGTCACGACCAGCGGCGGGCCGTTTGACGGCCGCTTTGGCTACGACTACTGGAAGACCATCGCGCAGGACTGCTTCGGCATCCCGACCGTCAAGCTCCTGGAAGCCGAAAACCTCGACATCGTGGGCGCAGACGCGGAAAAGATCGTCGACGATGCCATCAAGGCCTACGGCCCTGCGTAAAATCAAACTTGTATAGCAAAAAGCTCCGTGCCTTGGCACGGAGCTTTTTTATCGGGAAAAATCAGTGGACGCTGCTCTGCTCGCTTTCGGGCAGGAGGTTCGTCATGCTTTTGAGGCCAATGGCGAGCGTGGACATGTTGTGCAGCAGCGCCGAGGTCGTCGGCGGCAGGATGCCAAGCACGCCAAGCACGATGAGCGAGAAGTTGAAGCTCACGATGAAGCGGTAGTTGCGGTGGATGCGGGCCATGAGCTCCTGACTGAGAGAGCGCAGTGTGACGAGCGCGAACAGATCCTCGGACGAGATGGTGATGTCCGCGATCTCGCGCGCGATGGCGGCGCCGGTCGAAATGGCGATGCCTGCGTCGGCTTCGGACAGGGCGGGGGAGTCGTTCACGCCGTCGCCGATCATGATGACCTTGCGGCCAGCGGCCTTTTCGCTGCGGACGAACGCGGCCTTGTCCTCGGGCAGCACTTCGGCGTAGACATCGTCGACGCCGACCTCAGCGGCGACGGCTTCGGCGGTCTTGCGGCTGTCGCCGGTCATCATCACGACCTTGTCGATGCCGAGCTCGTGCAGCGCGCGCACGGCGGCCTTCGCCTCCTTGCGCAGGGGGTCATGAATGCAGATGACCGCGGCGAGCTCACCCGCGATGCAGAGATACAGGTGCGAATATTCAGGCGGCAGGGACTCGAACTTGTCCTCTTCGCCCTCCGGCACGCGGCAGCCCTCGTCCTCGAAGACGAAGTGCGCGCTGCCGATGAGCACTGTTTTCTCGTCCACCATGCTCGAAATGCCGTGCGCCACGACGTACTGCACCTGAGAGTGATACTCCTCGTGCGTCAATCCGCGGTCTCTGGCCTCGGCCACGACGGCGTTGGCGATGGAGTGGGGGTAGTGCTCTTCCAGGCACGCGGCGAGACGGAGCATCTCGCTCTCCTCATTGCCGCCGAAGGTGATGATTTGCGCGACCTTGGGCGTGGCGTAGGTGAGCGTACCGGTCTTGTCAAAGACGATGGTGTTCGCCTGAGCGACGGCCTCGAGGAAGCGCCCGCCCTTGACGGAGATGTGATGGCTGCTGCTCTCGCGCATGGCAGAGAGCACCGCGATGGGCATGGAGAGCTTGAGTGCGCAGGAGAAGTCGACCATCAGCACGGCCAGCATCTTTGTGACGTTGCGCGTGAGAAGATAGGTCAGGATCGTGCCGCCGAGCGTGTAGGGCACGAGCTTATCGGCAAGGCGCGAGGCCTTGTCCTCAGCCGTGGATTTGAGCTTTTCCGACTCTTCGATCATGCGCACGATGCGGTCATAGCGGCCGCCGCCGAGCGCCTTTTCCACGCGCACGACGCACTCGCCCTCTTCGGCGACCGTGCCTGCGTAGACATAGCTGCCCTCGCGCTTGGGGACGGGCATGGACTCGCCCGTCATGGACGCCTGATTGACCATCGCCTCGCCGGAGACGACCTTGCCGTCGAGCGGGATGAGGCTGCCGGTGCGGACAACGACGCAGTCGCCCGCCTGAATATCGCCGATGGGAACGAGCGTTTCCGTCTCGCCCGTCTTGAGCCAGACGTGGTCAACGTTGAGCGACATGGCGCCCGCGAGGTCCGCAACGGACTTCTTGTGCGTCCAGTCCTCGAGGATTTCGCCGAGGTGGAGCATGAACATAACGGAGCTCGCCGTTGAGAAGTCGCCGCGCACCATCGACACGGTGACGGCGGTGGCGTCGAGCACGGCGACGGAGAGCTTGCCATGCAGCAGTGCGGAAAGACCCTCGCGGATGTACTTGATCGAGTGATAGATGGCGAGCGCCGTGGTGACGGGGAGCGGGAAGAAGAGCTTCGAGATCACGCGGCGGATCACCGTCCACGAGAGTTTGTCTTCAAATTCACGGTTGAGTTTGCGCGTCGTATGGTCGGGGACAAGGTCCATTGTTTCGGCCTTGTCGAACGAGAACGCCGCGAGCGCGTGCACGAGCGCGGCGCGGTCCGCGCGGTAAATGATCACGGCGTCCTGCGTGCGGTCAAAGACCGAGACCTCTCGCACGCCGTCCACATTGCGCAGATAATATTCCAGAACGTCCGCCTGATGCAGCGTCATGCGGCGGCAATTCAGATGCACGCGTATGCGCCCGGCGGATTCGTGCAGAATTTTGCATTTCATAGTGTATCAATTCCTCCGAAAGTGAAAGAGAGCCGCGCGTCGCGGCTCTCCTGCGATTTATTCCTCGTCCGCTTTTTCCTCGGACGCGTCCTCAATGACTTCGGCGTCCTCTTCCGCTGCGCGGCGCTCGTTGATGTCCTTGGCGTCGGCGTAGACGTCCTCAGCATCCTCACGGACGTTCGTGACGGCCTGCATCACGCAGTCCTTGGCACGCAGCACCGCGGCGGTGGTGTGAGAGTAGACCTTTTTGGCATCCTTGCTGGAAAGGATCTTGAGGCCGGCGGTGCCGAACAGCACGCCTGCTGCAAATAAACCGAGATGTTTCATTGAAAAAACCTCCTGTTAGTTTGAATTAAAGCTCTTTAACATAGTGGGAATATAACATAACGCCGTTTCAAATGCAAGTAGCGAAATGTTAAAATTTGACGGAGAATGGAAACCGCGGATTTGTTATGTTTTTTCAGATGTTCGCGCGCTCGTCCCAGAGCGTCAGCGTACCTGATTGCAGCGTTTTCGGAACGTCGATGATGCGCTGGTTCGACGAGCCGCAAAAGCGCAGCGAGATATCGTGCAGCGCGTCCACATACCGTCCGTCGACGAGCACGTCGAGCAGTGACAGCAGTTCGTCCGTCACCTCGCAGCGCGGGTATGCGGCGGGGTCGTGCAGCTCCTCCCACGTAAAGCCCGTGAACGACCAGATCGTCTTTTGCGGCAGCTCACGCCTCACGCGGCGGAGAAACGGCAGCAGTGCGCGCTGATTTTTAGGCTCGAACGGCTCACCGCCGAGCAGCGTGAGACCGTTGATATAATCGGGGGAGAGCAGGCGCAGAAGCTCATCCTCCGTCTCGCCCGTAAAGGGCTTGCCGTAGCAGAAGTCCCACGTCTGGGGCTGAAAGCAGTTTTCGCAGTGGTTCGTACAGCCGGAGACGAACAGCGTCACGCGCACGCCAAGGCCGTTGGCGATGTCGCAGTTTTTGATCTCGCCATAGTGCATGGGAAATGACCTCCTTATCAGAAAAAGGTGGGAGCGCGGTGCGCTCCCACCTAAACAGCAATTTTATGGCGCAGCCTTACAGATGCAACACGCGCTCTTTGATCTCCTGCGTGCGGCCCTGGTTCCAGAACTGGGTGCCGATGTAGCCGCAGGTACGGCGGGCGACGTTCATCTTGTCCTGATCGGTGTTGCCGCACTTCGGGCAGCGCCAGATGAGCTTGCCGCCCTCCTCGACGATGTCGATCTCACCGTCCCAGCCGCAGACCTGGCAGTAGTCGGACTTCGTGTTGAGCTCGGCGTAGATGATGTTGTCGTAGATGAACTTCATCACCTGCAAAACCGCTTCAAGGTTCTGCTGCATGTTGGGCACTTCGACATAGCTGATCGCGCCGCCGGGGGAGAGGTGCTGGAACTGCGCCTCGAACTTGAGCTTGGTGAACGCGTCGATCTTTTCCGTCACGTGGACGTGGTAGGAGTTCGTGATATAGCCCTTGTCCGTCACACCCTCGATCACGCCGAAGCGCTTTTGCAGGCACTTGGCGAACTTGTAGGTCGTGGACTCGAGCGGCGTTCCGTAGAGGGAGTAGTCGATGTTTTCGGCGGTTTTCCACTCCTTGCACTTGTCGTTCATCTTCTGCATGATGGAGAGGGCGAAGGGCGTTGCGCTGGGGTCGGTGTGGCTCTTACCGGTCATGTACTTGACGCACTCGTAAAGGCCCGCGTAGCCGAGCGAGATCGTGGAATAGCCGTCGTAGAGGAGCTTGTCGATGGGCTCGCCCTTTTTGAGTCTTGCGCACGCGCCGTACTGCCAGAGAATGGGCGCAGCGTCGGACAGCGTACCCTTCAGGCGGTCGTGGCGGCAGCGCAGCGCGCGGTGGCAGAGCTCAAGACGCTCTTCAAAGATCGTCCAGAACTTTTCAATGTTGCCGCCGGAGGAGAGTGCCACATCGGGCAGGTTGATCGTGACGACGCCCTGATTGAAGCGGCCGTAATACTTGTGCTTGCCGGGAACATAGTTGCCGGCATTCGCGATGTTGCCGACGCCCGCGTCGGTGAAGCGGTCAGGCGTCAGGAAGCTGCGGCAGCCCATGCAGGGATACACATCGCCCTTGAGCTCGAGCATCTTCTTTTCGCTGATGTAATCGGGCACCATGCGGCGCGCCGTGCACTTGGCGGCGAGCTGTGTGAGGTAATAATACGGCGAGTCGTCGTGAATGTTGTCCTCTTCGAGCACGTAGATGAGCTTGGGGAAGGCGGGCGTGACCCACACGCCCTGCTCATTCTTGACGCCCTGATAGCGCTGCTCGAGCATTTCCTCGATGATGACGGCAAGGTCGCGCTTTTCCTGCTCGCTTCTCGCCTCGTTGAGGTACATGAAAACGGTGATGAACGGTGCCTGACCGTTCGTGGTCAGAAGCGTCACGACCTGATATTGGATGGTCTGCACGCCGCGGCGGATCTCCTCGCGCAGGCGCTTTTCAACGATCTCGGTGATCTTGTCCTCCGTCGGGTCGACGCCGAGGGCCTCGACCTCGGCGAGCACCTGCTTTCTGATCTTCTGGCGCGATACGTCGACAAAGGGGGCAAGGTGCGTCAGCGAGATGGACTGGCCGCCGTACTGGTTCGAGGCGACCTGCGCGACGATCTGCGTCGCGATGTTGCACGCGGTCGCGAACGAATGTGGGCGCTCGATGAGGGTTCCCGTGATGACGGTGCCGTTTTGCAGCATGTCCTCCAGGTTCACAAGGTCGCAGTTGTGCATGTGCTGGGCGTAGTAGTCCGTGTCGTGGAAGTGGATGATGCCCTCTTCATGCGCCTTGACGATATCCTCGGGCAAGAGCAGACGGTTCGTCAGATCGCGGCTCACCTCGCCAGCCATATAGTCGCGCTGGGTGGAGTTGACGACGGGGTTCTTGTTGGAATTCTCCTGCTTGGCCTCTTCGTTGTTGCACTCGATGAGGGAGAGAATTTTGTCGTCCGTCGTGTTGCTCTTGCGCACGAGCGAGCGGTTGTAGCGATAAGTGATGTAGCGCTTAGCGACCTCGAACGCGCCGTGCGCCATGATCTGGTGCTCGACAAAGTCCTGGATCTCCTCGACCGTGGGCGCGCGGCCCAGACTCTGGCAGGAGAACTCCACGCTCTCGGCGATGCGCTGAATCTGGACGGGCGTCATGCGAGCCTCCTCATCCACAACGTTGTTAGCCTTAGTCACTGCGGCGATGATCTTGACGATATCAAATTCTACTTCTGCGCCGTTGCGCTTGATAACTCTCATGTATTCCCGTCTCCTCTTCTTTTGGTATGTCCTTTACATAACGCAACACTACATCTTGTGGTGATCTTCATAACTGCAAACTAATTATTGCACATGAGGCTCAGCATTGCAAGTCCTAAGTGCTGAAAAAGGAAACAATATCAGAGCCTCAACTTTGGACACTATTGACGAAACACCTTGAATGAAGCGGAATAGCGCATTATTTCAATTTGACGCAAAAATCAACAAAACATAAGTAATGCTAATGATAGCTATGCAAAATTAACTCTTTTCATGGG
>ONZY01002129.1_pt1 | contig 12002 bp, 10 predicted proteins | sample 1671451 | NCBI WGS metagenome assembly ONZY01 (sample SAMN06348158, study PRJEB24527) | human gut metagenome | biome: human gut; feature: ankylosing spondylitis patient; material: feces | host: Homo sapiens | place: China | collected 2015-10 | reverse complement strand
TATGAATATCTTTGTCTGCTGCATACGATACATAATTCACCTGTTTATAGCTCTTAAACAATGGAATTGTAACAACAAACCACCAGATTCCTGTAACCGCAAAGCCTATTATCATCGACAGGCGGTTTGATATGTATCCAAGCATATCCGGTCCACAGATGTACGCTGCAAGTGAAACAAGAAACGGCACACACGAGCCCAGATATCCCCAGGCATAGCCGTAGGAAGACACCTCGTCCATTCTATCCTTTGTCGTCACATCGACAAGCATCGAGTCATAAAACACCAGCGATGCATTGTAAAATATCTTTGTAAGCACATAGATAACAAGAAACAGCACCCATGTAGGTGTAAAACCGTTAAGTATGCATGCCGACACTCCAACAACTACGGTCGTTGAAAAAATAGCCTTTTTGATGCGCATATGGTCTGCTATCGCACCACAGACAGGCCCGATAAGTGCTGATACAACTGTCATCACAGCTATTGCCACCGCATAATACGCGGTTGCCCTGTCAGATGAAATATGCCCTGCACCATCTCCAACGGCAAGGCTTTTGTACCATATCGGTATGAGCGCACAGGCAAGCAGTGTGTATGCGGAATTTCCCACATCATATAATACCCATGAGAGCTCCTTTGATGAGAGCTTTTTGGTTTTCTTTTGTGTATTGTCTTCTTTTGATTTCATAAATTATACCTTTCCTGTTTTGTATGCCTCAGACTACGATTTTATTTTTTTTATGTAAAAACCGCTACCACCCATTTGCAAAGTTTATGTAAATAATCCGTCCAATATTAAATCAGCGACTCCCTCGCAATCTCCACATAATGCATGGCATTGCGATGATTCTCCTCTATCTCATCAGCGGTCAGTGCCCTGATCACCTTTGCCGGAGAACCAAATGCGAGGCTTCCGTCAGGAATATCGGTGCCCTGGGTGACAAGAGCGCCCGCACCTATTATGCAGTTTTTACCAATCCTTGCTCCATTTAGCACGATGGCACCCATGCCGATGAGTGTATTATCACCTATAGTACACCCGTGAACAATTGCGCTGTGTCCTATTGTCACATTGTCACCAATTCTGACACTGTGGCTTAAGTCCACATGTACCACTGCATTGTCCTGTATATTCGAATTTCTGCCTATTTCTATCGGTTCTGAATCGCCTCTTACAGTTGCATTATACCATACGCTTGCTCCGTCAGCCATTGTCACCTGACCCTTAACAACGGCACCTTCTGCTATATAATATGCCATATCTATCCCTCCATCAATTTCAGATAATCGCCCTTGTCTATATGCATCATAGAAATCTGATTATTATGCCGCCTGAAGCCATAGACACAGTCCACATTTCGGATAAGCGACTGCAGACGTTCATCCGGTACACAGACAATCAGCTGCAAGTCCATCTTCCTTGCATACTTGAGACACACCGCACTTCGCTCCTGATCCATCTTGGAAAATGCCTCATCCAAAAGCACCAGCTTAATCTTTGAATCACGATTGCTCTGCTGCATATAAAGCATCGCAAAGCCCGCAAGAAGCGCAACATACTTAGGGTTCTGTCCCTCGCCGCCCGAATCACGTCCTGCCATGTCATCTACAAAGTTTTCCCTGATGACACGGCCGTTTTCGTCCGTAACCTGCTCATACATGCTGAATGACAGATAATTGCGGTAATCCGCATACTGCTCCATTTCCTTGCGCTTCTGCATTCGCAGATGCTCATCCTCATCCCTTGGCGGCATGAACTTGTCTGTCAAAAGTTTAATTTTCTGCTCATATTTCTTATAAAAATCATCCTCACCAAAGCTTATCTGTCCAGCTATTCCGCCATTATCCGGATTTTTACTGTCCAGTTCTTCCGCCATAAGCATATCATAGAACTGACCGTTTTCGTTCTTTGCCGGCTCTATCTTAATCTGATAGGTACTGTCTGAGAAATTAGTCTCCCTAAGAAGCCTGTTTATCTCATAGGCATGGCGCTTTGCAGCCTTAATATCACCGTGGATTGTACCGATGACATTCTCTCTGAGACTTTTGTAGATCACCTTGCACTGCTCCTCAAACTCACTCTCATATTCCGGCTCATAATCCTTCTCGTACTTCTCCAGCAGCTCCTCATATGCCTTATTTGACTTCTCGGCTCCGCTGAACTGACCTGACGGAAACTCCTTTATATACCTGTAGCGGGCAGTCTGCAACGTCTCCACACACGACTGCTGCCTGCCACCATTTCCGTCTGCGCCTTGCAGCTCAATAAGCTTCTCACGCTGTTTGCTCTTGACCGATGCTCCTGAACTATGCTGCAGCATATCCTGCACCTGCTTCTCAAGCTCCTCTCTGGCAACATAGCCCTGTAACATATCTTCCAGCTGTGCTCTTCGCTGTTCGTTTGCACCTATGATTTTCTCATGCTGGCTTATCTTTTCATTTATCTGCTGCTGATTCAGTGAAAAAGCACTCTTAAGTGCATCGATGTTTTTCTCAAGAAGCCTCTTTTTCTCCTTTAGCTCCTTGTACTGCCCATTCTCCATCGTCCTAATAATCTCTTCGAGCTCATTTTTCTGCGAATTAACTGCTTTAAGCTCATCTGACGCCTCAGAAAGGCCCACAAAATACTCCGGCTCCCCCTTTAAGCACTCAAAATCTCTCTGTGCCTTGAGACTTGAAATAATACCCATAAGCTGTATCTGGTCCTTCTCAAGCCTCTCCACATCTGCCTCATACTCGGCAAGTCTTGCCTTGGATACCCTGCCTCCGATGCAGGCATTTGTAGTATAATCGCGCTTCTTCAGATGTCTGAAAATAAAGTTGCTGTATGAGTAGCAGTCCGGTGTAACTCCATCTCGTACCTGCTCAAGCTCGTCAACACTCCGACACTTTATAATATGTCCCAGATATCTTTTCAGGCAGACATCTACATACTTTTCCTTTGTATCCACCGCCTCATAAAGCGAACCATCCATGGCCTTTGGTTCACTGTCCATAATAGCCTTGGAATTTATGAGGTCGACATCCTCAAACTGCTTCATGTCCCTGAAAATAACAGCAGCAGTATGCGCATAACGCGGCTCTGTGATAAGTGAGAACTTGAGCCTTCCCATACGTCCTTCTATGGCATTCTTCCATTCCTCGTCCTGTACGTCAAACATATCCGCAAATACCTGTACCTTCACAGGCTCGCCAAATCTATCACTTAAGTCTCTCTGCAGCGCAGCTCTTGCCGAACGCAGGCTCTCACTGTACGACTTGCGGTTGTTCTTCATATCATCGACCAGACGTTTTTTCTCTTTAAGCTCTTTTGTTATCTCATTTTTCTGCGAAGTATTGTCCTCGAGCTCATCCTCGATATCCTTCTTTATAGACTCAAGCTTTAGATGAAGCTCCTGACATTTTGCCTCTGTGACATCGCCATCCACAATCTCTTCAATGAGGTTTAAAACTGCATTGCTCACATAATCTGTGATGATCTCATCCTCATCCCAGGCCTTTAGTCCGTTTGTGATTTTAATCCACTGACGGCTGTTGTCGGTAAGCATGAGACTTCTCTTCTCAAGCTCCCTAAGCTGATCCTTTTTGCTTCCTAAGTCGCTCGATTTCAAATCCGCACATACCTGAATATACTCCTGCTGCACATCTGCCTGCTGCCCGGCTATATCATCTGCCTTTTCTGAAAGCCTGTCCTGTTCTTCTTCGATACGCTTTTTATCATCCTCAGCTGCCTGAATCTTTGCACGCATATCCTCGATATCTATGCACCTGATCATTGTCTCTGCCATGACAATATCGCTTTGGATATTTACCAGTTCCTGACCTGACTCCTTTATTTCCTTAAGAAGCTCAATGCGCTTGCGCATATCCTCTATTTTTTCCCTGATTTGTCTGTATGCATCAAGCTGCTCACTGATAGTCTCTATCGTGCCCGAGTCACTCTTTGGAAACATATAATCACGTATAAACTGGGCTGTTCCATTTGTCATCCTGAGTGCAATAGCACTTTTTTCCATTGTGATAAAACGATTCGGGTCAATATATCCTAAAATAACATCATATAATGTGCCAAGATATGCCTCCTTTGATGCATAAATACGGTTTACATCCCCTCTGGCGCGTCTGTCAGCTGACTGTGAGCGAGTATTTACAAGCTTTTTAATATCATTATTTGAATAGCAAAAGCCGTCCGCTGTCACATATGAAGGCTCCGGCATCCTGCCCGAATGACTGAAGTACACAAATCTCTTAATCTCAGAATCGTTTTTTCGTACCTCAAATGCTATTCCTATACATGTAAATGTATGACTGCCTGTATCCTCTATCTCAAGCGCTATGACCGAACAAAAATCACAGTCGCCACGATTTGCGGAGCCATCCTTCTGCTCACCCCTCAAATAGCTCAGAACACTTCTCCTGTTTTTTGCATCATCTGCAGCCTTGTTCAAGAATGTGGGGCTGAAGCTGCCGTAGAGGATTACCTGAATCGCATCCATGACGGTTGATTTTCCCGAGCCACTCTTACCACTGAACAAATTGACATACTCATTAAATTGCAAAACCTTGTGATTTATTCCGCCCCAGTTGTTTAGACACATTCTGGTAAATATCTTCTTAGACTGACTCAATTGGTAACTCCTCCATTTCACTGTTCTTGGCAAATTCATGGGTATGGTTTACAGAACTGCCTTCTGTATTCAATCCGGCAGCTTCAAGTGTTGCAGCCGACTCGTTATCATATTTAATCAGCTCCACCTCATCACTGTACATGTGCACAAGCTCATTTATATCCATGGCTGAGCAGAATATATTTACTGTGCCATAAATATAGATTGGTGTGTTGTCCTCCAGGTTTGCAATAGCCCCCGGCAGTTCAATCATCTGATGTGTTTTCATAAGCAAAAGAGCGTCTGACCATTCCTGATTAGTGAGCTTTCTGGTAATCAGATTGGTATTTCTGCCATACTCACGAATCTCTGCCAGATTCGTTGTTGTCGCATTAAGCCCCTCGCCCATGATTTTATCCCTGTATATCATCTTCATTATAATGACAATCCTTGCAGTAAGAAGAGTCATCTTCTCGAGCATGACACCATCACCCGTTATCCTGAAAAGATGCTCCTGCTGGTCATGAACCAGCTCACAGTCAAGCACAGCCAGATAATCAGAGATAAACTCTCTGTTTCTAAGACACACCTGATACCTTGGATTGTCTCTTTGAATCAATGTAACGGGGTCACACTTCATTTGCAAAATACAGGTCTGCCTCAACAGATCCTGAATAGTTTTTCTAATATTTTCTGCCTCATTTGGCGAAACATTCTCCATATATTCAAACATACATTGCTCTCTTTTCTATGCTTCTCGTTTAGAGTCCGATTTGGATATTACAAGCCTTGAGTAGCTTACACCATCACTCTTTGTTATCTCTCCATCCAGACTCACCGTATCCTCACCCATGCGCTCATTGGTCTCCTCCTGCCATAAAAACAGAAGCTTTTCCAGATCCTCAATGGATTCTACAGTCTGTTCATCTGTCACAAACATGCCATCACGCATATTTTTATCTCTGAAGCTTTGAAGCTCCTTTTTGGTATACAATGGCTTTGGCACAAAATCTGCCATATCATCTTCGCCTGCCGAAGCATCGTCAATAACAAACGGAACAAACTCACTTCTTCCCCTCTCTCTTCTTCCCGGAAAACTGTCGTCCGTTACATTGTAAAACTGTCTGGTGAACTTCATTCTATTTCGAAGAGCCCCAAGTATCTCATCTGTTTTATCACTCTTATCTATCAGGTTAATGAGCTTTACTATATTATCCTCGTCATCTGCGCCTTCCTGCAGGATATAGTGTATCCTTGCAAGCGCCCTCTTTGCAAAAATCGTCTTCTGCTCAATAAGCTTGTTGTACTTTCTCTCAATCAGGTCAAACTCATGCTCCACCTTATAAACAAGCTCACTTGCCTTATCACAGTACTCCACGCTGTACTCATAGCGTTTTCTCTCAAACGTACCGGGTGTAGTCTGCGAAAGAATTCCCTCAAGCTCAGCCCTTCTGTCATCGTTCTGATTAAGGATTTTGCTTATAAGCTCCTTTACAGCCTCCTTGTAACGATAAAAGCTATCCGTGGTTGTAAGGATGGCATAACGTCTGCTATCACTGTTATTAATTTCCTTAATCAGTACCTTCTGTATACCTATAAAATCCTTCATACGTGACAGCTCATCAAAATATGCCCTCATACCATCCTGCATATTTGATAAAAGCTGACCAAGATTTTTTGACGTATACAACGCATTTTTCAGAATATCATTATTTTTTTCCGGATCTGAAAAGTATGTAAAAAGCGCACTGTAAACAGCCAAAATGCTCTCGCGCTCCCTGCTGTCATCATCCACAAGCAGCTTTTTAAACAGCTCAGCATACATCTGGCTGTACTGAGGAAATGCAATCACATATGTGTTGAGCTTTTCATCAAAATCACTCCTGATCCAGCCCCAGTTTATAAGCCTGCCCAATATAGCTGATGGTGTCAGGGTGTATGCGAAAGTGGCCTGGTCATATATAACATCAATTTCGGAATCAGGATTATAATCATCATGATTATCCATGCTGCCACTATCTTTATTACTCTCATCTTCATTATAATCAGTCTGCCATACAATGCCTGTTTTTGATATGGTATCCGCTATGATTATCTGACACTCCTCACGTGTCAGTCCCAGTGATGCATAGACCTCGTTATTCTCCTCATATAACGCAACAACTATCTGCATGTATGCATCCATATTTTTCGTGCGGAATAAGCTATAAAATTCTTTTGGTATTCTATCTTTCAATGTCATACTCATATAATAACATATCCCCACGTTTTTCGCCATATACATGGAAATAAACGTGGGGATATTAATATTGCTGCTTCACACCTCAGTCTTAACAGTAACATCCGGTTACCATCAAATCACTCCTGATTGTGACCATCAATAATTCTATTCAATATAATATACTTACTGCTCAGCAACTCTCAGATGACGGATAAGCTCATTTAAGCTCTCTGCCTCACTGCTCATCTCCTGACTTGCAGCTGCGCACTCCTGTGAAGAAGCTGAGTTAGTCTGAACTACATCATTAATCTGCTCTACACCATTATTAATCTGCTTGATAGCATCTGTCTGTGTCTCAAGTGTCTCTGCGATTCCATTAACCTCATCTGTGATAGTCTTGGAATTGCCTGCAACCTCCTCAAGCTGCGATGCTGTCTTGCCTGCAATAACCATTCCTTTTTCAACAGCCTTGACTGAAGACTCAATAAGAGCTGCTGACTCCTTAGCAGCATTTGCACTCTGCTCAGCAAGTACAGTAACCTGGTCTGCAACAACTGCAAAGCCTTTTCCTGCCTCTCCTGCTCTGGCTGCCTCGATAGAAGCATTGAGTGCAAGAAGGTTTGTCTGGGATGCAATCTCATTGATTGTTGCGATGATTTTACCGATTTCCTGAGATGCCTCATTGATTTCATTCATGGATGTAACCATCTCGTGCATCTGTCCGTTGCTATCCATAATCTCAGTTCCGAGTCCGTCAACCTTCTGGCTGATTTCCTTTGCATGCTCAGCATTCTCAGCTACCTGATCCGCTACAGAAGCAAGTGTTGCTGTAAGCTCCTCAACAACAGCGGCCTGGTCTGTTGCGCCCTGCGCAAGGTCACTAGAGCTGGCAGCTACCTGCCCAGCACCGTTTGAAACCTCATTGGCAGCTCTCTGAATACCACTGACTGTATCTGACATGCTCTCCTCGAAAGCAACGATTGATTCCTTAATTCCTACAAAATCGCCTTTCCACTCCACCTGTGGTTTAAAGCTGAAATTACCATCTGCAAACTGTCTCATAGTCTGATCGATATCATCAATATATGTGCCAAGTGTCCTGATAGACTTTCTAAGGTCATGTGCAAGTTTGCCAACCTCATCATCTGAATGATACTCCAGATTGCTGTGAAGATTTCCATTAACAAGCTCTCCTGCCACTACCTCAATCTGCTGTAATGGCTCAAGCACAGAATCAATAACCTGATCACTGATTTTTTTCGCAATCATTGTAGCTACAATTCCAACTATTATTACATTGGCCAGTCCTATAACCAGGAAAAATGTAGCAACTGTTCCCGACTCGGCACCAAAGATATTAGCCTTTGCACCAAAATAAACCAATAAAACTGCAACAATTGATATGCCTCCCGATACAAGCAGCATATCCAATACTTTCTTATAGCCATATTTCAATCTCTGCTGAAGTGGCATTTCCATTATTTTGCTTTTAGCTTCCTCACCCATATGTAATTCTCCCTTTCTCATTTAGGTTTCGTTCTATACAGTAAGATTATTATATCATTACCATAGTACTATTTCAATGATAATTTGACAATATTCGTCATTTTTGACATATCGCCTAATTTCGGAAATGATTTATAGTCAAATACACTAATTTCCCGCTTATTACACCTCGAAATCCATACATGCCCTATTTGCAGTAAATGGTCTCACCCTGGTATCCGCCACTGCAACATGCTTAGGATTCTTTGCATACGCTGCAAGTGCATCAGCATCCTCAAATGTAGTATCAAGCATCACATCTACTGTAGATGTCGGAAGATAATCTGTGCGTACTGAAATGTCGATCATTCCCGGAATCTGCCCCTTAAGCCCCTCTAAGCCTTCCTTTATGCCGGCACGTATTTCCTTCTTCTGTGCCTCTGTGTACTCATCCTTGAGTGTCCATAAAATAATGTGTTTAACCATTGTGTTCCTCCTGAGTTTATCAGGTCTTTCGACCAGTCCAAACTATAACATAATAATTTCTTTAATGTTCATCTCTTCTATAGTTCAAAACCATAAGGTGAATGGAGACCTTTGTATGAATAATATGCCATTCAGACCGCTATGTCAATTACATATTCTACCCCATCGCTTCGTTTCCTACCCCATTTTGCACCTTTTGTGGCAGAAAACATATTAGGCAAATATTTTCTCCACCAATTCTTTATAATGCTTTTTCAACATTTCACACGCTCTGTCAGCTTATAAATATCATACAAATGTCTTGCATTTCTGTGAGCCTTGCCCTGTAGGTAGTAATCGCATACAGCAAAAACTTTATCAATCAGAGTCGAAGTTACGAATCACAAGCCCTAACTCATCCGCAAGAGGCTTCAATATGTTATATTTCAGTTTCTTTATGCAAGTACATGATCTAACTCCAATTCATATATCGTCACTAATATAGCTTCCGCATTACATTCCTTTGCAATGGTATGTATTTGCCTAACGGCATTATCTTGTATCGGCGAATATTTTATCTCAATACAATATTTAATTTCATTCTTTTCAACAAAATGTCTATTTCCATGTTCTTCTCTGTTCTGTATTGCCTGGATACAACAAGTTCTTCTTCGGAAAACATTTTTGCCACACATTCTTCAAAAAGGTTATACTTTTCGAAATTCATAGTTCTTCAATGCTCCTTTTCATTCCCCATACGGATAATTATGCTCTGCCTTCGACTGAAACTCCTTCAAATCACAAATCTTCATATCCGCATCAAACTCGGCAATAGTAACCCCATCAAAACCATCCACATTGCCCTCGTAGTCACACTCAAAATACCATTCCACAACAGCTGTATTCCCTGACGCAATCACACGCTTTATATCCCACTGCAAAACAGTACCTTTCCGGTTCCAATCATCAAACCATCTGATTATCTGTCCAATGCCTTTATATACTGGACCATAACACTCACTGTAAATAATATCATTGCTAAAAATCTCTTTTACATCATTAATATCTTTATCCAACCAGCATTGAAAATATTTTCTTATAACATCTTCCATTCTGTTCTTCCCCCCTTCATCCTCTCAATCGTTTCCTCCACAGAAATACACTCCGCATCCCCGATATTTTTGATAATATTCGAATTTGATTCCTATTTATATGTTCATTCTTTAAAACAAATAATTGATATAGCTGTGTATCTAGCATAATGTCATCAATCTTTGTTGTGATTATATTCCATCCACATTTCGGACAAATCAACCCACTTACATTGTCTTCTTGCATTACTGTCATTTCTGTATGACATTTTTTGCACAGCATCCTCATGTCCTCCTCCCCCAACTAATAAAAATTCAATTTAATTCTCTTCAGAATTTTTTTCATAAATCGTCTCAATCACTTCTTCATTACACACTTCTAATTTAATGATTTCATCTCCTAGAACTTCACAAGCCTTTTCCTGCGCATAAATTTCCTTTTTTGAATGCCACAGAAAATATCTGTCATCATATGCTTTTTTCGTTGCTAAATCAATAATCTGGATTCCTTTATTTTCTGGATTTTCCTTATTCGCTGTAACAACTTCCATATAAATGTAATAATTCTTATTATCTTTTTTAATTCTATCGAAGAATGCATGACACGATAAAGATGTCTATCCTGACTTCCCCTTACTCCTAACAAAATATCATCCTTATCCCATGTCCCATCTTTTGCTGTTTTGTTGTAAAATTCCAAAAAATCATCCACTTCTTTTTGAAATTCTTTTCCCCTTATATTAGGAGCAAATAATTCTTCTATTTTCTTTGTATCATTTTGATTTGCCGCAGCAAAAAAGCCGTAAGAATTTCAGCATATTCTTCATGTTATTATTTAAATAATCTACTCAAAAATGTTTTCCCACAACCTGACAGCAATACTGTAGACACCAAAAGTATCAACATAAGTATTTTTCATCGTCTATTCTCATCATAATATTAAGTTGTTATTCTTGTGTTTCTTTTAGCCATTGGTATTCTTCCTTAAATTTTGCTTGGATCTGTTCTTCAGATAAATCCTTATCTTCAAAGCTAATCCTCAAACTTGTTTTGGAAGTATGATAGGTAATATCACACAACAATGTCCCCATGCAAGGGCGACTATAATAATTAACTTCTCCCGTTGAAAACTCAGTATCCGGATCAACAACCGTTGGTATCTCCACTACATTTAGAATTTCATACACCATTTTTGAATAATATGAAAAATCATCTGTTTGCTGAAAATCTTCCGCATATTGGATAGATACAATTTCATTTTCTTCATCATATGCTAAAGCATATCCATACTTTGTAGCTATATCTGATGCCTGGCTAATATAATTTTGTTCATTTAAGATTGTTGCCAAATAATCATCTTCACAACCAAAATGATATGTATTATTATAAATAAGATTGTGTACCCTGAATTTTATTCCTTTTTCGTCAGAAAAAAGTCCTTCTCCCTTATCATTGTCAAATGAATTTATTGCTGAAAAAGTATGTTCTGGATATGTATCTTTCAAGGACATAATAATTCTTTCATCTGTACTTTTTCCACTCAAAGGATTATCATTATCAGTAACCCGATTCATAATATCAAAAAGATTCTCCACTGGCGAACATGCAGTCACAGATAGGCAAATCCCAACAATTAATAACACAGAAATTATTCTTTTTCCCATATAGACCGCCTTTCTTATACATCATTATTTTTTCTAGCATTTCATAGTTATTGATGCTTCATCTATCTAAATAAATATAGATTTTTTCTTACATTCTATCACATTCTACCTCAAAACTCTATTCTCAAATTATCAAAGAACAGCCTTGAAAAATGAAACAGAATCCCCCCAAAAACACGAGGCTTCTGGGATACCTTACGTTTGGACACAATGTTATCTTGCGCTAACAAATCTCTTGTATATGCGCCAATCTCACGACTTCGTCGTTCGTTCGCGGGCATTCGTAAAATGCCCACTTCCAGGGCGATAAAAAAAGAGACTTGCAAGCAAGCTTGCAGTCTCTTTTTTTATCGCCTTGATTGGCACTTTATTCATTGCTTTCGCGTATATTACTCGATAACTGTAGCAACACGTCCAGATCGGAAGAGCGTCGTGTAGGGAAAGAGTGTAGATCTCGGTGGTCGCC
>ONZY01002126.1_pt1 | contig 12012 bp, 5 predicted proteins | sample 1671451 | NCBI WGS metagenome assembly ONZY01 (sample SAMN06348158, study PRJEB24527) | human gut metagenome | biome: human gut; feature: ankylosing spondylitis patient; material: feces | host: Homo sapiens | place: China | collected 2015-10 | reverse complement strand
GTTTTGTGCTTACGAAACTTTAGTTTTCCCTAGAAGAAACTTTAGTTTTCTCTAGGAGAAACTCTTTGTTCCCCTAAGGGAAATGTCTTTCAAAAATAACACGTTTTCTTATCCAATGCAAAGAAAAAGTATCAATGTCAAGTATAAGTGGTAGATGTTGAATGATAATTGTAGATGTCAGGCTATCTACAACCTATATGTAATGCTTTGATTTATAAAGCATACATGGCGTAGTGGTAGATATTGTAGATGTTTTCATAAAATCAATATTGTAGAATTCCTTTTATCTCAATTATGTATAGTTGCAGTCTGATATTTGGTTAGTTATGCTATTCCACATGCTTTAAGAAGAGAATCTTATAGCTTGTGATGATATAAAGTTTTTATGGTAGAAAATTTTGTTTACGTAAAAATATTTGATCTATAAGTATTCTGTAATAGATAAAAACGCCTAGTCTAAACGATCGTTTATTCTAGGCGTTAAAGATAGGCTATATTTTTGAATAAAACAAAATCCAGAGAAACTTTTAAAAATTGATTATCAACGCATAAACGTAAATATGGACGCTTATGCGTTGAATTCAATAAAACGCCAGAATAAAATGATCGTTTAGACTAGTCGTTTTATAACCGATGATTTCGCATAACTGCTTGTAAATGATGATTATGAGAAGACTGATGTGCTGGAAGCTACAGAGTTTATGAATATAGGGTAAATGTTTTAAATAATTGAATATTACTAACTTATAAAAATTAATCGTATGAAAAGAAGACTACTTTTTTTGTTCGCCGTCTTTATGGTGGGTGCAAGTGTGGGGTGGGGACAAATGATCCCTACATACTACAAAGTGGCTGTAGGAACAGGTGGTGATGGATCATCTGCTGGTTCACCCATTTACAAGGCAAACTTGGAAGCAGCATTGTCTGATGCGGCATTATCTTCATTAGATAGTGTGATCATATTGTTACCTGAAGGGGAATACTCGGCTAATGCAGCTCCTTATTCTATCACCAAATCATCATTGGCTATCATTGGTGAAGGTGATACCTCAACAGTTACAATTAAGTCTCCGGTAGATATTGAGCTAACAAACGGAGGGAATGTGTCTTTCCAAAAGGTACATCTAACAGCAAAAACATCGACTGGACGAGGAGTTGTCGATATTAAATCCTCTAAAACGACAGTGTCTTTCAGTGAGAGTAAGATAACGATAGAGGGGCGGGGAACGGGTGATAGTGGTTCCGGGGCTTGTTTCGGTATAGTGTCTCAATTAACTGTAGATGAGAACACCGTAAACTTTATCAACTCCCGTATGTATATGTCTGAGGGTTTTGAAAGAGGACTTGCATTTCGTGATGGTGGAGGCCATACACTCAATTTTATAGGAAGTAAGATGGAGGGGCCTTCAGCTAAAGGTTTATATCCTTACGTGATCGGCATTTGCTCATGGGTGGGAGGAACTGATAATACTAATCCGGTAACTTATAATATAAGGAATTCTGTAGTAGATGTGAATTATTATGCAATATTTGCCATCAACCAAGCGGGGTACACAAATGCCGTAAATATAACTATCGACAATTCCAGTGTAACTGCTTGGGCCGCACTTTTTCTAAGAGGTGATTTAGTAAATGAAGCCTACCCGCATAATGTAGCGATCTCTAATACTCATTTGTATGGACGTTCTTACCAAAATGGGCCAAGTGATGGATTTGGAACTGTCGTTTTGGATAATTGTCAAAATTTGACTATGACGATGGACTCTAAAAGTTCTATCGTTTCAGAGAATAAAGCACCGATAGATAGCCCCATCACCTATATGTGTGTGGCTGATGTCCGTAAGAATACTTCCGGTACTTGGACGTTTACATCCACCGATGGCTCTAAGGCTTTAATCCAATCCAAGAATGACAAATATGCTCCTACATTATTTTTTGATGATGCAGGAACAAATTTGGAGGTTTTAGGGGTTGAAAATGTTGAGTTTAAGACTGAAAACGAGAAGCCTTGCATTGTTTCGATTCATAAGAACGGGACTTTGAACAATGCGGCATCCAATTTAGACGTATTATTGACGAATATGATTTTAGAAGAGGAGGATAAAGTGATTTTTCCTGAAGGAGAATATACTTTACCAATGACTCTACCATTAGATAAATCTATCACAATTCAAGGAACTGGGCGGGACAAGACTATTATAAAAGGCGCGATCTTGATTAATGGCTCTGCGAATAATACTGCTACCGATGTTAAAATAAAAGGATTGAGTATCGATTATACGCCAACGAAAGTTACCTCTGGAAAATGTACTCCAATTATAGAGGTAACCGGTAATGCGGATTTGTTGATAGATAATTGTATTATGAATAATAATACACAAGGCTATGGTGATCGTAAGAACCCAAATCCTGCGGAAGTATTACAAAATGCGATTCTTCTGGGAGCAACGGCAAAGGGGACTGTACATGTTGAAAATACTACAATAAATTTGGCGGCTAACGCACAAGCAGGAGTTCTTATTGATGGAGAACTGACGGATGTCTCTCTTGTTAACACAAAGATTGATGGACAGGTGAACGGTTCGAATCAATTTGGTGTATATATTCACCATAAAAAAACGCCAGTGACGGTAGATAGTACGACAATCTTGCTAAATAACCATTATTGTATTTATGCTAATAACGCCGGCGATCAAAAATTGACAATAAAGAATAAATCGAACATCGTAGGATACGGTGCTCTCTATTTGTATGAGACCTCAGATATGAACGTTCATGTTTCGGGCGGGAGTATCTTAACAGGTAAGACAAAAAATAAGGGTGTTTCCGATAGTTTTGCGGCTATAGCGATATCAACAAATAATTCTACAGTGGGAGCTTCCAATAACGAGATTGTGATTGAAGATTCTTATATCGGGAATAAGTTTGATGAACAAGAGACAATGGCAATGACTCCGATTAAAATAAATGGTAGTTTTACTCCTACTCCTTGTGATAATAAGATTATATTGAAAGGAAAAACAATTGTCTCAACTACTGATAACATAAAGAACCCAACTATAGTGGGTTATGGTATGAATCCTGATGAATATAATAATGTAATCATGGTGGAAGGCACTGATGTGCAATTTCAAGATCAGAAAGGGAAACCTTGTGTAATCATTAATAAACCGGATGGTTCATTTAGGAATGCGGCGGTCTCTATAGTAACAGCAATCGATTTTGGAGAATTGTATGGGAGTACATATTACCATGAAGGCATTGCCTATGCGGGAGATATAATACTGATTCCTGATACGACTATGGCAGAAACGCTTAATTCTTTAAATGCGGCAAAGCCTAATTTCTTTCCGGATGTGGACACATGGGAGCCTTATACTATCCCGGATGGTGTTATTTTTAATTGCAAGGATGGTCGTTTAGTAATAGAGGAAAATACAGCTAAAGCATATGCTATTGCTAATCCATTTAAAAGGGTTTATTGGTTGAATCAAGGTGCGCAGTCATTTTCTATAAAAGAATGTGTAGTAGCCATTGACATAAAAAGTGATACTACGTGGGCCACATCTTTTCAAGATCGACAGGTGAATATTCTAAATGGAGCGACACTGACTGTCTCGGTGCCTATGGCTTTAGATACAGTGATGATGGAAGAGGATGCACAAGTGGTATTTACCGCTACGGAAGGGAAGTTGACGGCTCGGTCTCTTCGTTTCGCTCCACTTTTGTCTGCTACGGGATGGAAGGCGTTTGGAATGCCATTTACCTCTGCCGTGATCAAGAACTCTACGGAGGAGGAGATCTCGGCTCCAAGTGCTCAAAATGTTGATAATGGTATCTGGTTCGCTAGGCTGAAGGATAACAAGACTCCGGAGTTCGTGGTGGATGAGAGTGCTTTTGGCATGGCTGGTCTTTGGGCGGCTAATGGCGATACCTATACGATCTCTTCCGAAGGAGCTTTCGAATTCAAGACCTTGGAAGAAGCTGCCGCTCCAACTGAAACAGGTACTTTCTTGATGTGCTCGAATCCGAATACATTTACGATTACCTTGAAACAATCCGCTTATATATTGACAGCGGATGGAACCTCTTTCGAGCAAGAGGCAAACCCGGAGATCAAGCCTTTCCAAAGTTTTGTCTTGACAGACGCCAAGACATTGAGTACGCTTCGCTCTTTACGTATCGGCGATGGCGTGGTTACGGGTAACCAGACGATCGAGCCGGTAGATGGTTATTACGTGACTACCGATCGTGGCGCTATCGTGATTCACACGCCGGAGCCTATGGACGTGGTGATCATCGGAATGAATGGCAAGGTCGCTTATCGTAGCGAGGTTACGGACGGACAGCGGATCATGGTTCCTTCGGGCATCTATGCCGTGAACGGTCAATTAGTAAGGGTTAAATAACGATTAAAACAAAGATAAACATGAAAAAGAGTATATTAGCGATATTCCTTGCTGTCATCGCGATGGCACAGGTACATGCGCAAGATTCAGATTTACGTTCCGCCCCGGATCTTCCGACGTTCAAGGTGACATTGAATTATAGCTCGGCGAATACGGATCAAGGAACCATAACCAGTACGGTAGCCACAGGTTCCAAGGTGGCATATAATAGTAAACCCGTTTTCACGATCACGGCGAAGCCCGGATATGTCCTGTCGGATATAACGATGAATACGGCTACTATTGGCACGTTGCCGAGCGGTACTTTTCAAAATGATAATACGACCACTTATTCCTATACTTCCACCGCTTTAACCGGTAGTACGGAAATCAAGGCGGTGTTCAAGGCGAAAGAGCAGGTGACGGTCACGATCTCTCCTGAGTATGCCACCTTGGATGAGATAAGAGCGAAGGTGAATTTGCCCAAGGTTACTTTTGACCCGGTTATTACGGGGTATAAAGTACAATACAGGGAGGATGGCTCTGCTGCTTTGACGGATGAGCTACCCGAAAAGGCTGGACTTTATTATGTTGTCGTAACCAAGTCGGAGACTGATACGCAAGTCGCCATAAACAAGGAGATTCTATTCAAGGTACAACCGCCCCATACGCTTTCTTACTCGTTTGAGGAGGCGCAAGGATCTGTAACCGCTTCTATGGATGGCTCCATTATCGCCAGTGGTGATGAGATCGTTTATAATAAGCCAGCCGTATTGAAGATTGCCTCCAAGCCCGGTTATGTGTTGAGCAGACTTACCGTAGATAATAATGAGGTGACTTTGCCGAAAGGAACTTTTAATTCTTCTACGAATGAGACTTCCTATGCGGATTATACGACATCGGCGTTGACCGCTTCTACGGTTATTGACGTGCGATTTGCCGCGAAGAAAACCGTATCTGTAACAGCCAATCCATTATCTGCCACGAAGGATGAGGTTTTGGCTGGTAAGAATCTTCCGGTTATCACATTTACCCCCAATACGATAGCGGGGCAGAAGGTTCAATATAAGAACGCTTCCGGAGCTTTATCCGATAAACTTCCTGCGGCGGATGGTGTTTACACGATCGTCGCGACCAGTCCCGAGACTGCGGAATATGCCGCCTTGAAGGATGAGAACATGAAGTTTACGGTATCTAAAGCGAATGTATTAAATTATAACGTGGAAACGGCCGGACAAGGTACGGTTACCGCCAAGATGGGCTCTACGGACATGGCAAGCGGTAGCGAGATCATTAACGGCCAACCTGCCGTATTTACAATTATCGCTAACCCCGGATTTCTATTGAATAAGATTGTTGTGAATGGAACTGCGGTATCAGCCTTGCCAAAAGGCGCGCTTAATAAGGATAACACCATCTCTTATACCTATACGACCGCCTCGTTAACCGCCTCTACGACCTTATCGGTAGGTTTCGCCGCGAAGAAAACGATTTCCGTGAGTGTAACAGGTTCTTCGGCGACAAAAGACGAGATCGTGGCCGGGAAGAATTTGCCGGTTATTAAGTTTACGCCGGAAATAGCGGGACAAGCGGTTCGATATCGTGCGGCCGATGGTTCGGAGACTTCCACATTACCGCAGATAGTCGGAGCTTATAAGATCGTCTTATTTAGTCCGGAGACCATGGAGTATGCCGCGTTAGAGGATTCCTCTAAAACGTTTACGATCCGTAATGCCAATACCTTGGCTTACGCTGTCGATGGTGGACAGGGCACGGTTACCGCCAAGATGGATAACAAGGACATCATGAGCGGTGGTGAGATCGCTTACGGTAAGCCCGTCATTTTCTCGATCGTATCGAATGCCAACTATAGGCTAGGGGCTATTAAGCAAGCCTCTTCGGACGTGGATATCTCGAAGATCAAGGGAACGTATGCTAATGGAAATACCTCTTACACGTACACGACTCCTAATCTGATGAGTGGCGATAGCTATACCTTTGCGTTCGTCTCCAAGGATACGGTGAGGTTCGTGGCTAACAACCTTGTCCAGACGGTCGGCTCCATCAAGCCGGTCACGGTAACAAGCGCTGTAGAGGATATCAAGATCGAATATCAATTGAGCGGTACGGCTTGGGTTACGACATTGCCTTCCACGCTGGCCGTGGGTTCTTATAAGGCCCGTTTGAGCCGTGCGGAGGACTTGACATACCGTAGCCTCTCTGATACGGTTACGTTAGTGGTGGAGAGCAAGAAAGAGGTGGAGAGTTTGGTGTTACCTACTCCGGGTCGTATTGAGGAAGGACAGGCTTTATCGGCGTGTACCTTGATCGATGGAACTTCTTCCGGATCATTTATCTGGAAAACTCCGAACGAGATCGCTTCTCCGGATAAGAAAAAGTACGACTTGATATTCGAACCGAATGATCCTGTTCTCTATGCGGCTAAAGATACGTTTATAACCTTGAACGTAATTCCTGTTTATTCTATGAATGTTACCGCCGGTAATTTCGGTACTGTCATCTTGGAGGGGCGTACCGCAAATGATAAATACGCGAGAGGCTCGGTTTTGAAAGCGACAGCCGTCGCGGATAAGAATTACCGGTTTGCCGGTTGGAGTGATGGGAATACATCGGCTACACGGGAGTTGCAAGCGAATACGAACTTGGATATCGTAGCCCGTTTCGATTCGATCGTTTATGGCGTGACGTTTACGAATCCGATGAATGGTTCCTTGAAGGTCTTCGCGAATGGCGTGGAGGTAAAGAATGGTGCTGAGTTTTTGCAGGGAACCTTATTGACTATCACGGCGACTCCGGATCCGGGCTATATGGTTCAGTCCGTGAAGGTGAACGGGGCTTTGGTGAATAACGGTTCTTATACTTTGATACAAGCCGCTGATATATCGGCCGATCTCCTTCAAAAAGAACCGGATAAACATTTGGTAAAGGTTGGGGAGTTGAAGAATGGTAGCGTGAATCTGATCGAGGTGGATACGAAGGCGCCTGTTACTCCCGGTGAGGCTATCTCTGAAGGTGTGAAAGTGAAGGTGATAGGAAATGCGGATTATGGCTATGAGCTGGCTTCCGTGAAAGTGGAAGGTGCGAATTATAATGAGGCTGATGGCTCATTTATGGTTGGGACCGGAGATGTTACGGTGAGCGCAAGTTTCCAATTGGTGAAATATCAAATAACCTCGGCGTTGAATATCCCCAATGCGGGTAAAGTCGTATTGAAAGATAAGGCCGGTAAAGAGGTGGCTTCCGGTTCTAAGGTTCCTTATATGACTCAATTGACCGCTTCTGTTGAGACGGAAACGGGATATCGTTTTATGAATATGATGGTGAACTCTTCCGAGATCAAGGATAGAGACGTATTCACCGTTTCCGGCCCTATGGTTGTTACCGCTAATTATGTGGAGAAGAAAGATTTGGCTTCGCTGATTGATAAGACGACGCAAACGGTAGTCTATAATAAGCAATACCGGAATTTCGAGGTTAAGATTACGGGCTATTCCGGTTTGGACTTTAAGGTCGCATATTCCCGGAGTGGGGTAGAAATGACAGAGAATCCTAAATCGGCCGGAACTTATAAAGTTCGGATTACCCGTGGCGAGGATGATTTATTTAAAGCCGTGGATGTAACTGCCGAGCTGATTATCAAGAAGGCTGGTATGGCATTGCTGGAAGTACCGACTATAGGAGGGGATAATTATGAAAAGGTTGACGCTAAACTTACTCAAGACTTCGAGGATGTGGAATGGAATCCTTCCAAACAAAAATCGGCGCTTCGTGCGAACGTGACTGGAAGCCCGACAATGGATCAGGTAAATATTCTGCGCTTTACCCCACTTGACAAGAGTAATTATGAATCGGTAGATTATTCAATGCCGGTTGGTGAAGTAAAAACGTTTTCTTTAAGTGCCTCAAATACGGAGGTTACGAATGGAGGCTTGGTTATTAGCGATTATTCTAAAATTCCGGAGAATACGGTTTTAAAGTTGCGGGCGGTGGCTCCTAGCGAGAATCTGTGTTTTGATTCTTGGGGTGAAAATGTCTCAAGCACCGATAGAGAGAACCCTGAGATAACGGTTACTTTGGTGGCTGATGCGACATACGCCCCGAATTTTGTGGATAAACCTAAAATAACGGCGAATACTTCAGATTTGGAGTTTGTTTATAATGGTTCCGTAAAGCTAGTGGAATTGAAAGACATTTTGAGCGGTAGTTATCCGACAGATGTAAATATTAAATATTCAAATACGGATGGATCGGTCGCTACCCCATTGAACGCAGGTACTTATCTTGTGACTGTAACACGTACCGGGGATGAGAACTGGCGATCTTTCGAGGCAACCAAGAAATTAGTGATAAAGAAAGCGAAGGTCGTAGAGGTAGTAGCTCCTACCGCATCTACGATCACGGAAGGTCAGTCTTTGTCGGAATCCCTATTATCCGGTGGTGTTGCGAAAGGTGCCGATGGAACTACCATATCCGGTAAATTTGAATGGGCTGATGCGTCAGCTATATTGAAACCCGGCGATAGCCAGAAAAAGGAAGTGATCTTCACGTCGTATGATCCGAATTATGAGGATGCGACTACGAATGCGGAGGTTACGGTGAAAAGTTCGGATGCGTTAGTTGTCACGTTCGCTCAACCGGAAAATGGTTCTTTGAAAGTCTATATGTTGAAAGGTGAGGGCGAGAAGACCGAGATAACGAGTGGAACCGCTGTGGCGAAAGCGACTAAGCTAACCATTGAGACAGAAGCCAATCCGGATTATGAATTGGCCGTTATTCAAATAGGCGAAGAGAAGTATACGACTTCGCCTGTAGAGATTGAAGTCGATAAGTCCTTGGCTATTATAGCAGAGTTCAAGCCGGTTTCTACACCTCCGGGAACAGATGTGGCTGTTACGGGAGTTTCTTTGAATATCACGTCCAAGGCATTGGCCGTAGGTGAATCTTTTGCCTTGCAAGAGAAAGTTACCCCTAATAACGCCACTATGAAAACCGTCTCTTGGAGTAGCAGCGACGAGACGGTGGCTACTGTTGACGCGGATGGTGTCGTTACCGCATTGAAGATCGGTACTTGCAAGATTACCGTGGCTACCGATGATGGAAACAAGACGGCGTCTTGTGTGGTAACTGTCTCCGGTACGGTAGGTATCGAGCAAATCATCGACGATCATCAAATCTATTGCGAGCGAGGTGCGATAACCGTTCATCCGGCCCGTCCAATCTCGATCCGTATCATAGCGGTGACTGGAGTTAGCCTGTATGGCGACTCAATTATCGGACCTACCCGCATCCCGGTATCGACAGGAATCTATCTGATAGAGATCAACGAGAATGGCAAGCATATAACAGTGAAAGTAAACGTTCGCTAACAACCTTATTTTAAGAAACTAACCCTTGAGTCTTTAATGTTGGGGAAGGCCGCTAGGAATACTCAGTTCCGGCGGTCTTCTTTTTTATCATTGTATATGTACGAATAGCCTTTGTTAGAGTTGTAGAGGTTAAATATTCTAAAACCCTTTCGGCTTACTTATTTTATTCGTTCTTTTGCAAGAAAATTGGGAGGTGTGTTCTCTGTACGCATCTCCTTAATTTATTTAACGTTAATAAGTGAGAGTCTGATGGCTGAAAATAAAAAAGTTAGTTCTGTTTCTTTCTTTAACTCCCGGCTTACGTCTGTTATTAGTATCTCCTTGGTACTATTCTTGCTAGGACTCATTCTATTGATAGGGATGTTGGGTAATAAACTCTCCGTTTATGTGAAAGAGAACTTATCTTTCTCCATCGTGCTGAAAGATAACCAAAAAGAAACTGAGATAAAGAAAATGCAGAAGAGCTTGGATGCTCTTCCTTTTATAAAATCAACCGAGTATATATCGAAAGAGCAAGCCGCAAAAGAGTTGGAGGAAGAACTGGGCGAGAATCCGGAAATCTTCTTAGGCTTTAACCCTTTACAGGCCTCGATTGAGGTGAAACTGCATTCGGAGTACGCCAACCCCGATAGCCTCCAAGTGATAGAGAAGAAGATTAGAAACTATACGTCGGTCTCGGAGCTGCTTTACCGAAAGGATATGATGGAGATAGTCCATAATAATATGAAGCGGTTGGGCTTGATCCTGCTTACCTTGGCGGCGGTACTGATGATTATCTCGTTCGTGTTGATCAGTAATACGATTCGCCTGTTGATTTATTCCAAACGATTCTTGATTCATACGATGAAGCTAGTGGGGGCTACTTCCGGCTTTATACGTAGGCCTTTTGTGAAATATAACATAGTAAGTGGCATTTTCGCCTCTATCTTGGCAATATTGATGCTAACCGGAGCGTTATATTATTTGCAAAATGAATTGAAAGGTTTTATCCAGATATTGGATATGCAAACATTATTATTGGTTTATGTGGCAGTGTTTGCTTTAGGTATTGTCTTGTCCGTGATCGCAACCATTTTTGCCGTGAATAAATATTTGCGGATGGGGGTCGATAAGTTGTATTATATTTAATGTACGAATAATAAAGAGTTGAGAAAGATGGCTAAAAGAGATTTTGCTTTCGGAAAAGAGAATTTTATACTGATTGCGGTAGCGGTTGCCTGCATCGTGCTTGGTTTCATATTGATGAGTGGTGGAGGTTCCGGGGATAATACGTTCAATCCCGATATATTCAGCGCCCGCCGTATCGTGGTAGCTCCGGTGGTTACGGTTATCGGTTTCGTGATGATGATTTTTGGAATCTTGAAGAATAGCAAAGATAAAGAAGTAACAGAATGAGTTGGTTTGAGGCCTTGATACTGGGTATCGTACAGGGATTGACCGAATATCTGCCGGTGAGCAGTAGCGGTCATTTAGCGATTGGCTCAGCTTTGTTTGGTATAGAGGGAGAGGAGAATCTTGCGTTTACGATCGTCGTGCATGTGGCGACCGTATTCAGTACGTTAGTGGTTTTATGGAAGGAAATCGATTGGATATTCCGTGGTTTATTTAAATTTCAGATGAACGCAGAGACGAAGTATGTGATCAATATCTTGATTTCCATGATTCCGATCGGGATCGTTGGGGTATTCTTTAAAGATACGGTAGAACAAATCTTTGGATCGGGTTTATTGGTCGTTGGTTGTATGCTGCTATTGACGGCGGCTTTGCTGGCATTTTCGTATTATGCCAAACCACGCCAGAAAGAGTCGATCTCGATGAAAGACGCTTTTATTATCGGTCTGGCTCAGGCTTGCGCCGTGATGCCGGGTTTGTCTCGTTCCGGATCAACGATCGCTACCGGTTTGTTATTGGGAAATAATAAGGCGAAACTGGCCCAGTTCTCTTTCTTGATGGTAATTCCTCCGATCTTAGGAGAGGCGTTGCTGGATGTGATGAAGATGGTGAAAGGTGAAGATGTGGCTGGGGACATTCCTGCGTTATCATTAGCGGTAGGTTTCATGGCCGCTTTTGTTTCCGGTTGCGTGGCCTGTAAATGGATGATCAACATCGTGAAAAAGGGGAAACTGATTTATTTCGCTATCTATTGTGCGATTGCGGGATTGGTGACAATTGCTTGTACATTACTTAACCTACATTATTCATAGTGGATTCATTTCAGGTTATCAAAACAGATATGG
>ONZY01002125.1_pt1 | contig 12015 bp, 9 predicted proteins | sample 1671451 | NCBI WGS metagenome assembly ONZY01 (sample SAMN06348158, study PRJEB24527) | human gut metagenome | biome: human gut; feature: ankylosing spondylitis patient; material: feces | host: Homo sapiens | place: China | collected 2015-10 | reverse complement strand
TTTCCGTTGCCATCGGCGAGCTGGCCGACGGCCTGTACATCGACCTGAACAAGGTAACCAAGAAGTACGAGGGTCTGGATGGCACCGAGCTGGCCATCAGCGAGAGCCAGGAGCGCATGGCTGTGGCCCTTGCCCCGGAGGATGTGGACAAGTTCATCGCCATTGCCACCGAGGAGAACCTCGAGGCTACCCCCGTGGCTAAGGTCACCGAGGAAAAGCGCCTGAACATGGTGTGGAACGGCGTTTCCATCGTGAACATCAGCCGTGAGTTCCTGAACTCCAACGGTGCAGAGAAGCACCAGAACGTCCATGTGGAAAAGGGCAGCGTCTGGCAGCCCCAGTGGGCCGGCCTGACCTTCAGCCAGAAGATGAAGGCCATGGTGGGCGATTTGAACGTCTGCAGCAAGAAGGGTCTTTCCGAGCGGTTCGACTCCACCATCGGTGCAGCCACCGTGCTCATGCCCTTTGGCGGTGCATACCAGCTGACCCCCCAGAACGCCATGGTGGCAAAGCTGCCGGTGGACGGCGAGACCTCCACCTGCTCCGGCATGGCATGGGGCTATAACCCCTATCTGATGAGCGCCAACCAGTATGTGGGTGCACGGCTGGCCGTTATTGAGAGCGTGACCAAGCTGGTTGCCACCGGCTTCCGCTACGAGGACGCTTACCTGACCTTCCAGGAGTACTTCGAGCGTCTGGGCAACAAGCCCGAGCGCTGGGGCAAGCCGCTGGCTGCCCTGCTGGGCGCACTGGATGCGCAGATCGGTCTGGGCATCGCTTCCATCGGCGGCAAGGACAGCATGTCCGGCTCCTTTGAACAGCTGGATGTGCCCCCCACGCTGGTGTCCTTTGCCACTGCCATTGGCAAGGCAAGCCGCGTAGTCTCCACCGAGTTCAAGAAGCCGGAGAGCACCGTGGTGCTCGTTCGGCCCATCATCGACCCGGAGACCGGCTGCCCCAACTTCTTCTCCCTGAAGGCCAACTACAAGATCGTGGAGAACATGATCGAGGAGGGCATGGTCGCCTCCGCCTGCTCCGTGGGCTACGGCGGCATTGCCGAGGCACTGTTCAAGATGGGTCTAGGCAACCACATCGGCTTCAAGATGCGTGCGGACATGACCACCCATCAGATGTTTGAGCCCATGTATGGCTCCATCATTTTGGAAATGGTGTCTGATTCTCCCGCCGGTATGCTGCTGGGCGAGACTACCAAGGAGTACACCTTCGAGTCCTGCGGCGAAAAGCTGGATATGGCCGAACTGCAGGAGATCTGGGAGAGCAAGCTGGAGCCTGTGTATCCTTACCGCAAGGCCGGCCCCGCTGTGGAAAAGATCAACGGCAGCCTGACCGCTCCCGCTGCACCCAAGATCGGTGTTGCAAAGCCCAAGGTCATCATCCCGGTGTTCCCCGGCACCAACTGCGAGTATGACACCGCCAAGGCCTTTGCCCGCGCCGGTGCCGACCCCGAGATTCTGGTGGTGCGCAACCTGACCCCCGCCGACGTTGCCGAGAGCTGCAAGGCACTGGTCAAGGCCATTGACGCAAGCCAGATCGTCATGCTGCCCGGCGGCTTCTCCGGCGGCGACGAGCCGGACGGCAGCGCCAAGTTCATCGCCTCCTTCTTCCGCAATCCTGCGGTCACCGAGGCTGTGCGCCGTTTGCTGCAGCAGCGCGATGGCCTGATGCTGGGCATCTGCAACGGCTTCCAGGCTCTGATCAAGCTGGGTCTTGTGCCCTACGGCGATATCCGCCCCATCACCGCCTGCGACCCCACCCTGACCTTCAACACCATCGGCCGTCACCAGAGTATGCTGGTGCACACCCGTGTGGCTTCCACCGGCAGCCCGTGGCTCAGCAAGTGCGAGGTGGGCGAGATGCACACCATCGCCATCAGCCACGGCGAGGGCCGCTTTGTGGCTCCGCAGGAGGTGCTGGACACCATGCTGCGCAACGGTCAGGTGGCTACCCAGTATGTGGATCTGACCGGCGTGCCCACCATGGACCAGAGCTTCAACCCCAACGGCTCTGTGCTGGCTATCGAGGGCATCACCAGCCCGGACGGCCGCGTGTTCGGCAAGATGGGTCACTCGGAGCGCAGCGGCGAGTATCTGTACAAGAACGTCACCGGCGATAAATACCAGCCGATCTTTGAGGGCGGCGTGGACTATTTCAAGGTTTGATGGTAGAATAGAGAAAAACTCCTTCCGTCATCGCTGACGCGATGCCACCTCCCTCGGAGAGGGAGGCTGAAAGGCCCCCTCAAAGAGGGGGCTGTCGCCGGAAGGCGACTGGGGGAGTTACTTTCAGGAGGAAACAACCAATGTCACAGCATGATCGCTATATCAGCCCTTTTTCCACCCGCTACGCTTCCGATGAGATGCAGTATATCTTCTCGGACGACAACAAGTTCCGCACCTGGCGGCGGCTGTGGGTGGCGCTGGCTCGTGCCGAAATGGATCAGGGTCTGACCAACATCACCCCGGATATGGTAGCCGAGCTGGAAGCTCATGTGGACGATATCAACTACGAAGTGGCCATTGAGCGGGAAAAGCTGGTGCGCCACGACGTCATGAGCCATGTTTACGCCTACGGCCAGCAGTGCCCCAAGGCGGCCGGCATCATCCATCTGGGTGCCACCAGCTGCTATGTGGGCGACAACACCGACATCATCGTGATGCGTCAGGGTCTGGAACTGGTGCGCAAAAAGCTGATCGGTGTGTTGGCAAAGCTGGGCCGCTTCGCCGAGGAATACAAGGACATGCCCTGCATGGCCTACACTCACTGCCAGCCCGCTCAGCCCACCACCGTGGGCAAGCGCGCCACCCTGTGGGCCAACGAGCTGGTGATGGACCTGCAGGAGATCGACCACCGTCTTGCTGTTCTGCAGCTGCGCGGTGTCAAGGGTACCACCGGCACGCAGGCTTCCTTTATGGAGCTGTTCAAGGGCGATGCCGATAAGATCCGCGCCGTGGATGCTTCCATCGCCAAGGAGATGGGCTTTGCGCCCGAAGCGGTCATCCCCGTGTCCGGCCAGACCTACAGCCGCAAGGTGGATGCCTTCATCCTGAACGCCCTTGCCGGCATTGGCCAGAGCTGCATGAAGTTTGCCACCGACCTGCGTCTGCTGGCGAACTTCAAGGAGATGGAAGAGCCGTTTGAAAAGAACCAGATCGGTTCCTCCGCCATGCCTTACAAGCGCAACCCCATGCGCTGCGAGCGTATCTGCGCGCTGAGCCGCTACCTGATGGTAGATGTGCTGAACCCCAGCTTCACCACCGGCACCCAGTGGTTTGAGCGCACGCTGGACGACAGCGCCAACAAGCGTGTCGCCATGGCTGAGGGCTTCCTTGCCACCGACGCTATCCTGAACATCATGCTCAATGTCACCGACGGCATCGTGGTGTATCCCAAGGTGGTGCGCAGCCGTCTGATGGCAGAGCTGCCCTTCATGGCCAGCGAGAACATCATGATGCAGGCTGTGGAAAAGGGCGGCAACCGTCAGGAGCTGCACGAGCGCCTGCGCCAGCACGCCATCGCCGCCGGCAAGCAGGTCAAGGAAGAGGGCCTGCCCAACGATATGGTGGACCGCATTGCCGCAGACCCGGCCTTTGGCCTGACCCGCGAGGAGATCGTGGCGGGCCTTGTGCCGGAGAACTTTGTGGGCCGTGCACCGCAGCAGGTGGAGGAGTTCATCGCTAATGTGCTCAAGCCCATCTTCGATGCAAACCCCGATGCCGTGGAGCAGCACGCATCTTTGAGTGTTTGATTTTAAATGCTCTCCGCTTACGCTCTGAGCATGAACAGCGGAAGTTACAGTTTGTTTTGCAAGAAGGAGAAGCCTGCGGGCTTCTCCTTCTTGCTTTTTCACGAAAAGGACCGGAAAGAAAAACTCCTTCAGCTGCACTTCGTGCGTCAGCCGTTCCCCTTTTTGTCACCTTTCGGTGACATCTTCCCCCGACCGGGGGAAGTCTTTCTCAAAGAGGGAGCCTCTGACGAAGAGGAAGAGTTTACCGTACGGCCAAAGCCTCCCTAATAAAGGAAGGTGGCATTGCGCAGCGATGACGGAAGGAGTTCTCTTGCGCAAATCGTTTTATCATGTTACACTAAAACTCCAAACCTATGTAAAAGGAGAACCGCAGATGCGATTGGATAAATACTTAGCCGAGACGGCCCAGTGCACCCGCAGCGAAGCTAAGGCGCTGCTTTCCAAAGGGCGGGTGCAGGTGAACGGTGCTGTCTGCAAAAAGGGAGACACCCAGCTCAGGGAAACCGATACGGTGGCCGTGGACGGCAAAGCCCTGAATTACCAGCAGTTTGTGTACCTGATGCTCAACAAGCCCGAGGGCGTGGTGAGCGCTTCCACCGACAAGCGCGACACCACCGTGGTCGATCTGGTGGGGGACGCCTACCCGCGGCGGCAGCTGTTCCCGGCGGGAAGGCTGGACAAGACCAGCACCGGCTTTGTGCTGCTGACCGATGACGGCACCTTTGCCCACGACATCCTTGCTCCAAAGCGCCACGTCTCCAAGACCTACACCGTGGTGTTGGACACGCCGCTGACCGAGCAGATGCGCACCGGCTTTGCGGCGGGCGTGACCCTTGCCGACGGCACAGCACTTTCGCCTGCGGAGGTGACGGCCCTTTCGGCCGACGGCCTGACCGTGCGGGTGGTGCTCAAGCAGGGCGTCTATCACCAGATCAAGCGGATGTTCGGCGTGTACGGCGCAGGCGTGAACGGCCTGCACCGGGATGCCATCGGCGGACTTGCACTCGACCCGGCCCTTGCACCGGGCCAGTGGCGGGAGCTTTCTGCCGAAGAAGTGTCAAAAATTTCCAGCTGACAGGGTCGGCTTTTCACCCGAATTTCAAAAAAGCAACACATTTTTCCGGTAGAATAGGGGGCAGAACCACGCAAAAAGGCACTTTTTTGGTTCAGAATGGCCCCTGAAGATAATATTCACAAGAAAAAACTATCTTTTTTGTTGAAATATGTTGCAAAAGTAAATTCTTTTGTGTAAAATATAAAATGTAATGCAGCTAAATTGTTAAAAATCACGACCGGCTGCCGCTGCGGTTTGCACAAACGAGGAAAAGGGGTATCCATTTATGGCCAATAGAGTATTTCAAAGCGTGATCTACCAGATGAAGGACGCAATCAATCGGGTGGTCGGCGTTGTGGATGAGACTGGCGCTGTCATTTCCTGCTCGGAGCTGAACCTGATCGGCGAGGTGCGCGAGGGCTATATGGCCGAGCGTCTGACCGCAGGCGACCGCTTTGTGCGCGACGGCTATACTTACCAGCAGTTCTCCAACGCCAAGCATAACGATTATGCCGTGTTCGTGGAGGGCGCCGACGAGACTGCAGGGCAGTTTGCCGGTGTACTGGCCATCAGCCTGCAGAGCATCAAGCAGTACCACGACGAAAAGTTCGATAAGTCCAACTTTATCAAGAACGTGGTGCTGGACAACATCCTGCCCGGCGATATCTACGCTAAGGCACGGGAGCTGCACTTTGCCACCGATGTTTCCCGCGTGGTGTTCATCGTGCGGGTGATCAGCGGCGGCGATATCTCTGCCTACGATGTGGTCAGCAGCCTGTTCCCCGATAAGCAGAAGGACTTTGTGTTCAATATCAGCGAGACCGACACCGTGCTGGTCAAGGAGATCCGCAAGGGCATCGACCGCACCGATATGGAAAAGCTGGCTGCCAGCATTGTGGATACCCTCTCCGGCGAACACTACATCAAGGCCGTGGTCGGCATTGGCACCCCCATTGCCAACGTGAAGGATCTGGCTACCTCTTTTAAGGAAGCCCAGATCGCCATGGAAGTGAGCAAGGTGTTCGATACCGAAAAGCAGATCATCCGCTACGATAACCTGGGCATTGCTCGTCTGATCTACCAGCTGCCCACCACCGTGTGCGAGATGTTCCTGCGCGAGGTGTTCAAGCAGGGCAGCATCGAGAGCCTGGATCAGGAGACCCTGTTCACCATCCAGCGCTTCTTTGAGAACAACCTGAACGTTTCGGAAACCAGCCGCGGTCTGTTCGTGCACCGCAACACGCTGGTGTATCGTCTGGAAAAGATCAAAAAGCTGACCGGCCTGGACCTGCGTGAGTTCGACGACGCTATCGTCTTTAAGGTAGCGCTGATGGTCAAGAAGTACCTGTCCAACAACCCGGCCAAATATTGATGCAACCGCCGCACAGGGTCCCCTGTCCGGCACAGGAACCGGCCGCTCGACCCCGATGCTGGCCGGTTCTTTTTGCCTGTGGAAATGACCCCTTGCAGGCAGAACAGGCTGCAGGGGTCTTGACCATCAAAAAACTTTGATGTCAGGAGTAAAAGCGTTCCATGATTGATTTTGAACACGTCTCCAAAGAGTACAAAAAGGGCGGACGCCTGGCCCTGGAGGACATCAACCTCCATGTGGACGACGGCGAATTCGTCTTTCTGCTGGGCCATTCCGGTGCCGGCAAATCCACGCTGCTCAAGCTCATCCTGCGCGAGGAGCTGCCCACCTCCGGCAAGGTGACGGTGCTGGGCAAGGATGTTGCCCACCTGCGCCGCCGCAAGGTGCCCTACCTGCGCCGTCAGATGGGCATCATCTTCCAGGACTTCCGCCTCATCCCCACCATGACGGTCTATGAGAACATCGCGTTCGCCATGCACGTGACCAACATCGGCCGCAGACAGATCAAGGAGCGTGTGCCCTACATGCTGGAGCTGGTCCATCTGGAAGACAAGGCCAACGTCTACCCGGAGTTCCTCTCCGGCGGCGAGCAGCAGCGCGTGGCCGTGGCCCGCGCACTGGCGCATGCGCCCAAGCTCGTCATCGCGGACGAGCCTACCGGCAACATCGACCCCGAACTGAGCCTTGAGATGATGGAACTTCTGGAGCGGGTGAGCGGCATGGGCATCACCGTGCTGGTCGTTACCCACGAACACGAGCTGGTCCACCGTTTCCACCGGCGGGTCGTGACCCTGAAGGATGGCCGCATCGTCTCCGACATCCCGGCCGACCGGGAGGCAGAACCGGATCTGGCGCTGCCGCTGGACAGCCTGGAGAAGACCGGCGAGATCACACTGGAGACCGGAAAGGAGGCACTGGTATGAAACCTTCCACCTTTGCATTCCTGACCCGGCGCGGTGTGCGCAACCTGGGCAAGCACTGGGCCATGACCATTGCCTGCATCGCCTCTCTGAGCGTCTGCATGACGCTGAACACCTTTGCAAACCTGGCCGAGGTCAATGTGGACAGCATGGTCAACTATCTGGGCCAGCAGAACGAGATGGTCGTTTTCGTGGACCCGGAGGCCGACGATGCCGCCACCGCCGCTGTGGGCGAGCGCATCGCCTCCACCCCCGGCGTCAGCGGGGTGCAGTTCATGTCCAAGCAGGACACCCTGAATGCCTACAAAGGGTTCCTGTCAGATTATGCCTCCCTGCTGGACGAATTTGAAAACGACAACCCCTTCAAAGCCAACTACCGGGTCTCGCTGAGCGATCTCAGCCAGATGGCTTCCATCAGCCAGACCTTCCAGACCATCCCCGGCGTGTACAGTGTCTCGGCGCCGGTGGAGATGACACACACCTTCGTGGAGATCCAGCGGGCCGTGACCAAGGGCGGGCAGATCGTCATCCTCGTCCTGATGGCGGTCAGCATCATCACGGTGGGAAGCACCATCCGCCTGAGCGTCTTCGCCCGGCGGCGGGAAATCGAGATCATGAAGTATGTGGGCGCGACCAACGCCATGGTCACGCTGCCCTTCTTCATCGAGGGCCTGACCATGGGCCTTATCTCCGGCGCGATCACCTCGGCGGCGAGTATCGGCGGCTACTACTACATCGTGCAGGTGTCCGGCACTTTCGGCGGCCTGTGGGAGATGCTCATGGGTGCGGCCCTCGTTCCGGTGGAGAACGTCTGGCAGACGATCCTGCTCTACAGTCTGGCGGCGGGTGCGCTCATCGGCGGTCTGGGCAGCATGTTCTCCATCCGCAAGCACCTGAATGTGTAAGCGAAGGGGGAGACCGCGATGAAAGCAAAACATTCGGCCGGGTTCCGGCTGTATCACCGCCCCGCCCACGCAAGACCCAGTCGCTACCCCGGCCGCGCGATGCGGGCGGCCAGCCTGTTTCTGGCCATGGCCTGCCTGCTGCTGACCGTTTCGGTCTACCCGGCCGCGGCGGCGACCAGCATGTCCAGCCTGCAGAACAAGCTGAACAAGCTGAGCCAATCCATCGAGCAGCACAAAAAAGAGCTGTCCGACGCCAAAAAGAAAGAACAGGCCGCCAAGGCTCTGGAATCCGAACTGAAGGAAAAGGTCACAGTGGTCCAGGGGCAGATCAGTGTGCTCAAAACGCAGATCGCTCAGGTGCAGAACAGCATCGGCCTCAAGGAGCAGGAGATCGCCGCCAAAGAGCAGGAGATCGCCGCCAAGCAGGAGGAGATCACCGCCAAGCAGGGCGAGATCGACGCCCAGTGGAGCGCCTTCAAGGGCCACATGGCCGCCATGCAGGAGCTGCGGGAGGGCGGCAGCGTGGCGATGCTCTCCTCGGTCACCAACCTGTATGAGCTGTTGACCTTCAACGAAGCATTGCAGGACATCTCGGTCAAGGATACCGAGATCCTGACCAATATGCGCAACGCGAAGGAGGCGCTGGAAAACGACAAGCTCCAGCTCGAAGAGCAGAGAGCCGAGCTGAAGACGCAGAAGGCAGACCTGCAGAGCAAAAAGGCAGATCTGGATGCACAGAACAACCAGATGAGCGCAAAGCAGAAGGAGCTGAACTCCAGCGTCGCTGCCGCCAAGATGAGCGCAGCCGAGGCTCAGCAGGCCCAGAAGGATGCGCAGGCAGCCATCGAGTCGGATGAGATGAACTATGAGGCGGTCAAGAAGGAGATCCAGAAGCTCATCGCCCAGGCGGCTGCGGCCAAGCCGCAGCTGAGCTTCACCGGCTTCATCTGCCCGCTCAAGAGCTATACCCGCATCTCCAGCGAGTACGGCTGGCGCAAGAACCCGGTGACGGGCGTGAACAAGCTCCACGCCGGCACCGACTTTGCGGCCCCTGCCGGAACGCCCATCTATGCCGCAGCCAGCGGCTATGTGCAGGTGGCGGGCTGGTCCAGCGGCGGCTACGGCAACTATGTCATTATCTACCACGGCAAGATGTCGGATGGCAACCAGTACAGCACGCTGTACGGCCACATGCGCTCGGTGGCGACCTCTGCGGGCAAATATGTCCAGCAGGGCGAGATCATCGGCTATGTGGGCAGCACCGGCAACTCCACCGGTAACCACCTCCACCTTGAAGTCTGGAAGGGCGGTTCCAAGGCCAATGCCGTGAATCCTAGAAGTTATATTCCCATGAGATAATTCCTGATGGTATCAAAGGAGGCCGTTCGGTCCTATGAACGAAGAAAAACGCAAGCGCATCCTGCGCTGGGGCTGCCTGATCCTGGCAGGGGTGTTCACCCTCTCTCTGCTGGGCAGCGTGGTCGTGATGCTGCTGGTCTGACCGAGGAGGAAACCACACAATGAATCGCAAAATCTCTGTTGGCATGGCGGTCAGCATCGTGATCCTTGCCATGACGGTGACCTTTTCCATCACGATGCTGGTGGCGATGCGCCTGTTCGACAGCACCGTTTCCAGCGTGAAGGAAAAGGAGAGCATGTACAATAAGATCGCCGAGGTGGACCGCTACGTCCGCAGCAACGATTATTACCAGATCGACGAGACCACCCTGTACGACCGCCTGACCGCAGGCTATCTGCTGGGCACCGGCGATAAATACGCCCGGTATTATACGGCCTCCGCATACACGGACCTGATGAACGCCCAGAACGGCACCCTGCTGGGCATCGGCGTGGAACTGGCCGTGGACCAGTCCGGCTATGCCAAGGTGACCAAGGTCTACGACGAATCCCCGGCCAAGGAAGCTGGCATCACGGTGGGCTGCTACATCACCGCCGTGGACGGCACCGATGTCAAGAGCCTGGGCGGTGTGGATGCCATCCAGACCCGCCTGCGCGGCGAGTCCGGCATGAGCGTCAATGTGACCTGGCTGGACAGCGAGGCGACCGAGCACACCGTAGACCTGACCCATTCCGGCTACTCGACCACAACGGTGGATTTCCAGATGCTGCAGGGCAATGTGGGTTATATCAGGATCCGTCAGTTCGATGCCTCTACCCCCAGTGAGCTGGACTACGCCATCCGCAGTCTGAGCGCCAACAATGCCCTGAGCCTGGTCTTCGACCTCCGCGACAACGGCGGCGGCCTGCTGGACGATGCCCTCAGCTGCATCGACCTCGTGGCCCCGGAAGGGACGCTGGCCTATGCCGAGGATCAGAACGGCACCCGCACCGTGCTGGGCAGCAGCACCGGCGACTCGTATGTCAGCCTGCCCATGGTCTGCCTGGTCAATGGCAACACCGCCAGCGCGGCCGAGCTGTTCGCCAGCAGTCTGCGCACCCTGAACGGTGCCCGCCTGGTGGGTACCACCACGATGGGCAAGGGCACCATCCAGAGCAGCCCGCAGCGCCTTTCCGATGGCAGTGCCGTGGTCATCACCGTGGCAAAGCTCATCTGCGGCGACGGCAGCTGCTTCGACGGCACCGGCCTGAGCGTGGATGTGGACCGCCCGCTGACGGCGGATGAGCAGACCGCGTATTACGACTACACCGTTGAGAACGACCCGCAGATCCAGCGCGCTGTCAGCACGGCGCAGCAGATGAGCGGCACCACCACCGTCAGCGGTGTCAACGAGGCAGCTTCCAGCGAAGCTGCTTCCGACAGCACCGCAGCCGACAGCGCGGCTGCCGAGGCAGCTTCTTCGGAGGCCGCTGCGTCCAGTGAGACCGCTGCCGAAAGTGCCGCTTCCAGCGAGGAAACGGCCTCTTCCACCGCAGAATAAACGAAACCAGATACCGCAAAGGCCCCCGGCGCTCCTGCCGGAGGCCTTTTTGCCCAAAGAAAGGATGGAACTTATGCCGGAGCTGACCGACCTGTCTTACGTCCGCGCCCTGTGCGAGAAATATGATTTTGCCCTGTCCAAGGGCTTTGGCCAGAACTTCATCATCAACCCCGGTCTGCCCCTCAAGATCGTGGATGCCAGCGGCGTGGATCGGCGCTATGGCGTCATCGAGATCGGCCCCGGCATCGGTGTGCTGACCCGTGAGCTGGCCCGACGCGCCGCAAAGGTCGTCTCCATTGAGGTGGACGAGCGCCTGCCGCCCCTGCTGGAGGAGACGATGGCCGGTGTGGACAACTTCAAGCTGGTCATGAACGATGTGCTCAAGGTGGACCTCCGCGCCCTCATCGAGGAGGAGTTCCCCGGAATGCCGGTGGCCGTCTGCGCCAACCTGCCCTATTACATCACCAGCCCCATCGTCATGAAGCTGCTGGGCGACCGCCTGCCTGTGGAGAGCCTGACCGTCATGGTCCAGAAGGAGGCCGCCGACCGTCTGGCAGCAGCCCCCGGCACCCGCGCTTCCAGCGCCATCAGCTGCGCGGTGAGCTACTATGCAAAGTCGAAGATGATGTTCACCGCTGCGCCGGGCAGCTTCTACCCGGCCCCCAAGGTGACCAGCGCCGTGGTCCGGATGGACATCCGCCCTACCCCCGCAGTGCAGGTGGAAGATGAGGACGGCTACTTTGCCCTTATCCGCGCAGCCTTCGGGCAGCGCCGCAAGACCGCCGCCAACGCCATCGCCAGCGGCCTTGGCCGCTCCAAGGAGTCGGTCATCGCTGCCATTGAAGCGGCCGGGTTCGATGCCCGCATCCGCCCCGAAGCTCTGACGCTGGAGGATTTTGCCAAGATCCAGCAGGCCCTTGCGGCGCAGTGAGCAGACCGTCTGCCTGCGGCGGGAACATCGGCCCGCAAACAAACCCGGAAATCAAAAATCAGCCTTGCCAAACCCGCCCGCTGGTGGTATACTATTCTGGTAGTGTTCGCTAGTGTGGCGCAATGGCAGCGCAACTGATTTGTAATCAGTGGGTTGCAGGTTCAACT
>ONZY01002112.1_pt1 | contig 12102 bp, 7 predicted proteins | sample 1671451 | NCBI WGS metagenome assembly ONZY01 (sample SAMN06348158, study PRJEB24527) | human gut metagenome | biome: human gut; feature: ankylosing spondylitis patient; material: feces | host: Homo sapiens | place: China | collected 2015-10 | reverse complement strand
GCATACGAGATTCAAGTGTGACTGGAGTTCAGACGTGTGCTCTTCCGATCTCTGGGAATCACAACTGTGGAGGCAGTACGTGTATTAATCAGATATGATGTGGAAAATATATCAGAGGAGACATACAAGAAAGCCTTGTATACAGTTTTCTCAGAGCCGCCTGTTGATGATATCTATGAGGAGACATTTGACTATGGTGATGCAAAAGTATTTACTGTAGAGTTTTTACCGGGACAGTTTGACCAGAGAGCAGATTCAGCCGAGCAGTGTGTGAAGCTTCTCAATGAGAATGAGGAGCCGATTATCAGAAGTGCTATCACATATGTGATTGAGGGTGCTATCACGGATGAGCAGTTTGCTGCTATTAAGAAGCATTGCATCAACCCTGTTGATTCGCGTGCTATCGGCATGGAAAAGCCTAAGACACTTGTGCAGGAGTTTGATGATCCTGCTGATGTCATCATATTTGACGGCTTCAAGGATATGGCAGAGGACAAGCTGAAGGAGCTTTATTTATCATTGAACCTTGCCATGACCTTCAAGGATTTTCTTCATATCCAGAATTATTTTAAGAATGAGGAAAAGCGTGATCCTTCAATGACAGAAATCCGTGTGCTCGATACATACTGGTCAGATCACTGCCGTCATACAACATTCTCTACAGAGCTTAAGAATGTCAAGTTTGACGATGGCTTCTACCGCACACCGATTGAAAATACCTACAAGGATTATCTCAATACATTTTCAAATATCTACAAGGACAGAAATGACAAATTTGTCTGCCTGATGGATCTTGCACTTCTTGCCATGAAGAGATTAAAGGCAGAGGGTAAGCTTGATGATCAGGAAGAGTCTGATGAGATCAACGCATGCTCTATCGTGGTACCTGTTGAGGTGGACGGAAAGACAGAGGAGTGGCTTGTAAACTTCAAGAATGAGACACACAACCATCCTACAGAGATTGAGCCTTTTGGTGGCGCTGCTACATGCCTTGGCGGAGCAATCCGAGATCCTCTCTCAGGACGTACATATGTATATCAGGCAATGCGTGTAACAGGTGCAGCAGATCCTACAGTACCGGTTTCACAGACAATTGAAGGAAAGCTTCCACAGAAGAAGCTTGTCAGAGAAGCGGCTCACGGATACAGCTCATATGGAAACCAGATCGGACTTGCAACAGGCTATGTCAAGGAGGTTTACCATCCAAATTATGTTGCAAAGCGTATGGAGATCGGTGCAGTTATGGGTGCGGCTCCAAGACGTGCTGTCCAGAGACTTAACTCAGATCCGGGAGATAAAATCATTCTCCTCGGAGGACGCACAGGACGTGACGGAATCGGTGGTGCTACAGGTTCATCAAAGGCACACAATACAAAGTCTACATCAGTATGCGGAGCTGAGGTACAAAAGGGTAATGCACCTACAGAGAGAAAGCTTCAGAGACTTTTCAGAAGAGAAGAGGTCAGCCATATCATCAAGAAATGTAACGATTTCGGTGCCGGCGGAGTTTCTGTTGCTATCGGAGAGCTTGCTGACGGACTTCGCATAGAGCTTGACAAGGTACCAAAGAAATACGCAGGTCTTGACGGAACAGAGATTGCTATCTCAGAGTCACAGGAGCGTATGGCAGTTGTAGTTGCGCCTTCTGATGTTGAACAGTTCCTTGCATACGCAAAGGAGGAAAATCTCGAGGCGACAGAGGTTGCGGTAGTTACAGAGGATCCAAGACTTGTGCTTGAGTGGAGAGGCAAAGAGGTAGTAAATATCTCTCGTGCATTCCTTGATACAAACGGAGCTCATCAGGAGACAGATGTTGAGGTTGAGATGCCTTGCGAGAGTGACAATTATCTGGACAAAATCAGCACACCTGCTGTAGCCAAGATGGTTGAGGCAGGAGATATGAAGGGTGCCTGGGAGGCAGAGCTTGAAGACCTTAACGTATGCTCACAGAAGGGACTTGTTGAGATGTTCGACGGCTCTATCGGAGCAGGCAGTGTATATATGCCATATGGTGGACGTTACCAGCTCACAGAGACACAGTCAATGGTTGCAAAGCTTCCTGTATTAAAGGGCAAATGTGATACAGTAACAATGATGGCTTACGGCTTCGACCCATATCTTTCATCATGGAGCCCATACCACGGATCTATATATGCAGTGCTTGAGTCTATCTCAAGAATCGTTGCAGCAGGCGGAGATTACAGCAAAATCCGTATGACATATCAGGAGTACTTCCGCAGAATGAATGAGGATCCAAAGCGTTGGAGCCAGCCGTTTGCAGCACTCCTCGGAGCATATGATGCTCAGATTGGCTTCGGACTTCCTTCAATCGGTGGAAAGGATTCCATGTCAGGTACCTTCAATGATATTGATGTACCGCCTACACTCGTATCATTTGCAGTTGATGTGGCAAAGGAAAAGGATATCATCACACCTGAGCTCAAGAAAGAGGGCAATCAGCTTGTTCTATTTACAATAGATAAGGATGAGTTTGATCTTCCAAAATATGATCAGGTTATGACACTTTATACAGCAATCAGAAATCTTATCCAGGATGGCGCAATTGTTTCAGCATATGCACTTGACGGAAAAGGTCTTGCCGCAGCAGTATCAAAGATGGCATTTGGTAACAAGCTTGGTGTAACCATCGAGGATGAGGTGACAAGCGATACACTCTTTGCACCTGGCTTTGGTAATATCGTAGCTGAGGTTCCTGTTGATGCACTTTCAAAGGTCAGAGAGGTAATTGATGCAGCAGGTATTTCAGATGCAGCCTCTGTAGTCGGCTATGTAAACGATAAGCAGACTATCGAGTGTGACGATATGGTGCTTCCTGTTGAGGAAGCTGTCAAGGTATGGACAGCAAAGCTTGAGGGCGTTTTCCATACAAAGGCAACAGACGATACAAGCAAGGTAAATAGCGGTCTCTACGATGCAAAGAATATCTATGTATGCAAGAATAAAGTGGCTAAGCCTACAGTATTTATTCCGGTATTCCCTGGAACAAACTGTGAGTATGATAGTGCTAAGGCATTTGAAAGAGCAGGCGCTGACACAATCGTAAAGGTATTCAAGAACCTCACAGCAGAGGATATCCGTGATTCGGTTGATGAGTTTGTAAAGGCAATCGACAAATCACAGATTATCATGTTCCCTGGTGGATTCTCAGCAGGAGATGAGCCTGAGGGATCAGCTAAATTCTTTGCAACAGCATTTAGAAATGCAAAGATGACAGAGGCTGTTGAAAAGCTCATCAATGAGAGGGACGGACTTGCACTTGGTATCTGTAACGGTTTCCAGGCACTTATCAAGCTTGGACTTGTACCATATGGAGAGATCAGACAGCAGGATGCACAGTCACCTACACTCACATACAATACAATCAACCGCCACATCTCAAAGATGGTGTATACAAAGGTTGTTTCAAACAAGAGCCCATGGCTTGCACAGGCTAAGCTTGGTCAGACCTACTGCAATCCGGCATCACATGGCGAGGGACGTTTCGTAGCACCAAAGGAGTGGCTTGATAAGCTATTTGAAAACGGACAGGTTGCCACACAGTATGTTGATCTGGACGGAAATGTATCAATGGATGAGGAGTGGAACGTAAACGGCTCATACATGTCTATTGAAGGTATTACATCTCCTGACGGAAGAATCCTCGGCAAGATGGCTCATTCAGAGCGCCGTGGCGAGTCTGTAGCAATCAATATCTACGGCGAGCAGGATATGAAGATATTCGAGAGCGGTGTGAAATACTTTAAATAATTCATAATTGAATAATTACAATATCTTATATATTCATTGGGTTATTATCTCTGCAATATAAACAATTAAGCTTCCATGGAGGTCACGGTTAGTGGCTTTCATGGGAGTTTTTATTTTGGAACCAGTGAATATGCTGACGGAAAAGAAAATAAATTGAAGATAATTAAACATGTGCGTCTGCTTGATATTTGATAGTCGCAGTGGTAAAATCAAGACTAAAATTACCGGTAGTAAATGGTTTGAAAGAAAAAGAAAAGAGGACATAAAACAAATGAGATTGCCACAAATAATAAACAGCCTTCTTGAGACTGATATGTATAAATTCAGCATGGGACAAACGATTTTCCATCAGTTCACAAGCTATAAAACGACATGGACCTTCAAGTGCCGAAATAAAGACGTGCATTTTACAGATGAGATGGTCGAGGAGATAAAGGAGCAGGTGCAGGCCTTCTGTCAGCTTCGTTTTACGGAGGAGGAGCTTGAATATCTTGATAACATCACCTGGATAAAAGGCACATATGTTGATTTTTTAAGACTCTGGCAGCCAAGATATGAGGAGTTTACCATCACAACAGATGCACCATGCGGGCTGGCAATCGATGCAGCCGGCACATGGCTCAATACTTCGATGTATGAGATTCCGGTGCTTGCTATTGTAAATGAAGTGTACTTCCGTATGGCATATGATTATGATGTGCTGCTTAAGCAGTTTAAGCGCAGGCTTGATGAGAAGGTGCGTCTGCTCGAGGAGGATACCTACAGGCTTAGCGATTTCAGTGAATTTGGACTAAGACGCCGTCTGTCTGCCGAGGCGCAGGAGATGGCTGTAAAGGCAATCGCAGAGGTTGAGCTGCCTGCAGATTCACACTTTATTGGTACATCAAACGTATATCTTGCGAAGAAATTCAATTTAAAGCCGGTGGGAACAATGGCTCATGAGTGGATTATGTGTACAGGACAGGGCAATCACAAGCATAATCCGGCATATTCAAACTGGTACGCACTCGATGCATGGGTTAAGGAGTATGGTATATTAAACGGTATTGCGCTTACTGACACCATAACAACAGACTGCTTCCTGCGTGATTTTCAGCTCACCTATGCGACACTTTTTTCGGGAGTGCGTCATGATAGCGGAGATCCGTACGAGTGGGGAGACAAGATGATAGCCCACTACAACAGTCTGGGGATCAATCCAAGGACAAAGACACTTTTGTTCAGCGACAGTCTGGATTTCGAGCGTGCGACTGCATTGTATGATTATTTCAAGGATAGGGCAAAGGTTGCATTCGGTATAGGAACCTTTATCAGTAACGACACTGATGAGGAAGCACTCAACATAGTTATGAAGACCACCAAGTGTAACGGCATGGATGTGGCAAAGATTTCCGACGTGGCAGGCAAGGGCATGTGCAAGAATCCGGATTATGTCGATTACCTGAACAGGTGTATTGATTACAGGATGAAGAATGATAAATGATAAATGACGGCATGAGGGGGCAAAGGTATTTTGCTCCCTTTAATCATGTGATTGAATTGCAAGAAATGTGTAAACAAAACAAAAAATATATAAAATATCAGACAATTTAAAATAAAAATAAAAATTGTCAAAAAACATATTGACAAATAGGTGAAATTAGTGTAATCTTAAATCAACAAAAAGAGATACGAAAGGAACAAAAATAAAACACAGGAGGTACAGTCCAATGGGGATTACATAATTTAAGTCAAAGTACTATAAGGATGATTGAACGGAATATTTAAATCTGTAGGGCGAGCCGAAGAGCAGTAATCGCACAGATATATTAGCAAATAAATAATATCGTTGAAAAAGTTCTTGTAGATTAAAAGTGAAAGATAGAATCTCTCATAAGAGTTTACATAGATAATGTAACCAAAAGGAGTGATTTTATGAAGAAGGGTAGAGGTCCATAGCTAAGCTAAAAGAATAAGAATCCTGTCATAAACAGAATCAGATTTATAGCAAAGCAATATGGAAATGCCAAAATAAATTCATATAGCGAAAGCGGAACTTGGAGGTTATACAGTGAAGCTTACGGAACCAATGCTTTAGGAGCCACTTGATGTAAAATGTAGATCAGGTGGCTCCTATTTTTGACATTTGCGAATGTATGTGAGGTTTAATAGTTAAATAGAATGACAACGTAAGCCTTTAAGGCTGGGCTATAATTTGATGAAAGCAGGAACGCGGTTTTCAAATACTGTATAGTACATAAACCCGGCATCCTTGAGGATATTTGAAACCTTGTCAAAATCGTACGCGACATGCTCGGGCTTGTGGGCATCGGCTCCGACTGTGATTATTTCCCCGCCAAGCTCGTGATAGCGCTTTAACACCGACTCGGTCGGATTTGGGTGGCCAAGCCCGTATTTAAAGCCTGCGGTATTGAGCTCGATGCCTTTTCCCTGGGAGATAATTTCCTTTAATATAGCATCAATTATGTCGGCATACTTTTCATATGAATAGTATTTATTTTTGTCAGAACCGTATCTGACCACGTAGTCGATGTGACCGTACACATCAAAATCCGCCCCGCTGTGCAGATTGTCAAGTATCGATTCAAAGTATTCTGTGTAGGCTTCATGCTCTGTCTTGCCTTTGTAAAATGCAGGGTAGTATGGGTCAATGCCGTTTACTACATGACTTGAGCCGATCACGAGGTCAAACGGATATTTTTTGGTGACCTCATTATTTTTGTCTGTAATATGAGGCTGTAAACCGATTTCAATGCCCCAGTGGATATTTACCGGGCAGCCCTTTTCTTTAAGAACCATTGCAAGTCTTTTGATGCGCTTTTCATATGCTGCTATATCAAGGTCGAAAAGTCCGGGCTCCTCTTTATAGTCATAGTCCAGATGGTCTGTAAAGCAGATGCCGTCCAGCCCTTTGTTGATTGCTGATTTTATCATCAATACCGGGTCGGCATCGCTGTCACCCGAAAACATGCAGTGCATGTGCTGATCCCACATATAAATACCTCCGTAAAACTGATGTATTGTTGTTAAAAAACTTTATAAGTTACATGATTTATAATTGTCTGCTGCCGGTTGCCGGAAAGTGCGAATTACAGCAATTAATTAAGTGTAGCCGAGATTATAATAAAGTGCAATATCTAAAAAGAAAAATTGTGAAGAATGATAAAAAATGTGTGTAAATGAAAATATTTAGTGAAAATTTTAACAAACACAAATAAAGTACTTGAACCTTTGAGAATTATTCGCTATAATAAAAGCATCTTAGGGCATGTCCCTAAAAATACTTTTTACAATTCTAGGAGGAATTAAAATGGCAGTAAGAGTAGCAATCAACGGATTTGGTCGTATCGGACGTCTTGCTTTCAGACAGATGTTTGGAGCTGAGGGATACGAGGTAGTAGCTATCAACGACTTAACAAGCCCAAAAATGTTAGCACACTTATTAAAGTATGATTCATCACAGGGTAAATACGAGCATGCAGATGAGGTTTCTGCAAGCGATGATTCTATCACAGTTTGTGGTAAGGAAATCAAAATCTACGCATTCCCAGATGCAAACAATTGCCCATGGGGAGAGTTAAAGGTTGACGTTGTACTTGAGTGCTCTGGATTCTATACATCAAAAGAGAAGGCTCAGGCTCATATCAATGCTGGAGCTCGTAAGGTAGTTATCTCTGCACCAGCAGGAAACGACCTTCCTACAATCGTTTACAATACAAACCATGAGACACTTAAGGCTTCTGATACAATCATCTCAGCAGCTTCTTGTACAACAAACTGTTTAGCACCAATGGCAGACGCACTTAACAAGTACGCTCCAATCCAGTCTGGTATCATGGTAACAATCCATGCTTACACAGGAGATCAGATGACTCTTGACGGACCACAGAGAAAGGGAGACCTTCGTCGTTCACGTGCAGCAGCAGTTAATATCGTTCCTAACTCAACAGGAGCAGCTAAGGCAATCGGCCTTGTTATCCCAGAGTTAAACGGAAAGTTAATCGGATCTGCACAGCGTGTTCCTACACCAACAGGATCTACAACAATCCTTACAGCAGTTGTTAAGAAAGCAGGCGTTACAAAAGAGGATATCAACGCAGCTATGAAGGCAGCAGCTAACGAGTCATTCGGTTACAACGAGGATGAGATCGTATCTTCAGATATCGTTGGAATGAGATTTGGTTCATTATTCGATGCAACACAGACAATGGTTAACCAGGTTTCTGACGATCTGTACGAGGTACAGGTTGTTTCTTGGTATGATAACGAGAACAGCTACACATCTCAGATGGTTCGTACAATCAAGTACTTCTCAGAGTTAGCTTAATTCTTGTACCCACAAGAACAGTATATCTCAAGACTACTCAAGGGGCGCGGTCTTAATTGAACCGCGCCTCTTTTTTAAAACATGGCTATTTCTTTTGAATATCTGTGAATTGTAGAATTAATTATATTTTTTAATATGCACAATATGGCGTGGCCACATGGCTTATGCCTTGAAATAAGGGAGGACATATTATGTCATTAAACAAGAAATCAATTGATGATATCAACGTAAAAGGCAAGAGAGTTCTCGTTAGATGTGACTTCAACGTGCCACTTAAGGACGGAAAAATCACAGATGAGAACCGTATCAACGGAGCTCTTCCAACAATCCAGAAATTAATCAAGGACGGGGGAAAGGTTATCCTTTGCTCACACCTTGGAAAAGTTAAAAACGGACCAAACGAGGGTGAGTCACTTGCTCCTGTAGCTGCAGCTCTTGAGGCTAAGCTTGGACAGAAGGTTACATTTGTAGCTGACTACAACGTAACAGGTGAGGCTGCAACAAAGGCTGTTTCAGAGATGAAAGAGGGAGATGTAGTTCTTCTTCAGAATACACGTTTCAGAGGCAAAGAGGAGACAAAGCCACAGGAAGCCGGAGATGCATTCGCAAAAGAGCTTGCTGACCTTGCTGATGTATATGTATGTGATGCTTTCGGTTCTGCTCATAGAGCACATGCTTCTGTAGCAGGTGTTACAAAGTTCATCACAGCTAAGGGTGGAGAGAATGTTGTTGGATACCTTATGCAGAAGGAAATTGACTTCCTTGGCAAGGCAGTAGAGAATCCTGTACGTCCTTTCGTAGCTATTCTTGGTGGAGCTAAAGTAGCTGACAAGCTCAATGTTATCGACAACCTTCTTGAGAAGGCTGATACACTTATCATCGGTGGTGGAATGGCATACACATTCCTTAAAGCACAGGGCTATGAGATTGGTATCTCAATGCTTGATGAGACAAAGATTGATTACTGTAAAGAGATGCTTGCAAAAGCAGAGAAACTTGGAAAGAAGATTCTTCTTCCTGTTGATGCAGTTACAATCAAGGATTTCCCAAATCCAATCGATGCTCCTGTAGAGACAGAGACATATGATTATGACAAGATGCCTGCAGACCGTGAGGGCTGTGATATCGGACCTAAGACACGCAAGCTTTTCGCTGACGCTGTTGCATCAGCTAAGACTGTTGTATGGAACGGACCAATGGGTGTATTTGAGAACCCAACACTTGCAGCAGGTACACTTGCAGTAGCAGAGGCACTTGCTAAATCAGATGCTATCACAATCATCGGTGGTGGAGATTCAGCTGCAGCAGTTAACCAGATGGGACTTGGCGACAAGATGAGCCACATCTCAACAGGTGGCGGAGCTTCCCTTGAGTTCCTTGAGGGCAAGGAGCTTCCTGGCGTAGCTTGTGCTGATGATAAATAAGCCGAAAGCAGCTTAATGAAATCAAGCCGCAGGCAAAAAATATTTGTATATAAATACAAGGAGATATAAAATGGCAAGAAAGAAAATTGTAGCCGGCAACTGGAAGATGAACATGACTCCAAGCCAGGCTGTTAAATTAGTAGAAGAGTTAAAACCACTCGTAGTTTCAGATGATGTTGAAGTTGTTTACTGTGTACCTGCAATCGACATCGTACCTGTTGTAGAAGCATTAAAGGGTACAAATGTTGCTGTTGGAGCAGAGAATATGTACTTCGAGGAGAAGGGTGCTTACACAGGAGAAATCTCAGCAGAGATGCTTCTTGATGCAGGTGTTAAGTATGTTATCATCGGACATTCAGAGAGAAGAGATTACTTCAAAGAGGATGACGCACTTCTCAACAAGAAGGTAAAGAAGGCTATCGAGGCTGGACTTACACCAATCCTTTGCTGTGGTGAGACACTTGAGCAGAGAGAGAGCGGTGTTACACTTGACTGGATCAGACTTCAGATTAAGTCAGATCTCGCAGGTGTTGCTGCATCAGATGTTGCAAACATGGTTATCGCTTACGAGCCAATCTGGGCAATCGGAACAGGAAAGACAGCTACTTCTGACCAGGCTCAGGAGGTTTGCGGTGCAATCCGTGAGTGTGTAGCAGAGATCTATGATCAGGCTACAGCAGATTCAGTTCGTATCCAGTACGGCGGATCTGTAAATGCAGGAAATGCAGCAGAGCTTTTTGCAAAGCCTGACATCGACGGTGGATTAGTTGGTGGCGCTTCACTCAAGGCTGATTTTGGAAAGATCGTAAACTACAAGTAATTATTAAATCATAATTTAATATTTGATTTGACAATCACAATAACTAAATGTCACTAAATTCACCAGCTTAGCTGCATTTAGTGGCATTTATTATGTAATGAAATTTTTTGCGGGCTTGCATATGTCGCTGTAATAGAGCATTTTGCAAGCCTCATATGAAGAATAGAGGAAATATAAATGAGTAAGAAACCGGTAGTATTAATGGTACTTGATGGTTACGGCTTAAGTGACCACAAAGAGGGAAATGCCATAGCTATGGCAAATACCCCTGTTATGGATAAATTGATGGCAGAGTGTCCTTTTGTAAAGGGCGCAGCTTCAGGTCTTGCAGTTGGACTTCCTGACGGACAGATGGGAAACTCTGAGGTAGGACATATGAATATCGGCGCAGGCCGTATCATATATCAGGATCTTACAAGAATCACAAAGGCAATTGCTGATGGTGATTTCTTCAAGAACAAGGTACTAATTTCTGCAATCGAAAACTGCAAGAAGAATGACTCCGATCTGCATCTTTGGGGACTTCTTTCAGATGGTGGAGTTCACAGCCATATCGAGCATCTTTACGGACTTCTTGAGCTTTGCAAGAAAGAGAATTTTGACAGAGTATATGTACACGCATTCCTTGATGGTCGTGATACACCGCCTGCATCAGGCAAAGACTATATCGAGCAGCTTCTCGCCAAGATGAAGGAAATCGGTGTAGGAAAGATTGCATCTCTTTCAGGACGTTACTATGCAATGGACAGAGATAACAACTGGGATCGTGTACAGAAGGCTTATGATTCACTCACTAAGGGTGAAGGCGTAAAAGCTACATGCCCTGTAAAGGCTATGGAGGAGTCATATGCAAATGACGTTACAGATGAGTTCGTGCTTCCTACAGTTATCACAAACGAGGATGGCACACCGGTATCTGTTGTAAAGGACAATGATTCTGTTATCTTCTTCAACTTCCGTCCGGACCGTGCTCGTGAGATGACAAGAGCATTTTGCGATGATAAGTTTACTGGCTTTGAGCGCCCATTCCTTAAGACAACATTTGTATGCTTCAAGGATTATGACGAGTCAATTCCTAACAAGCTTATCGCTTTTGAGAAGGAAGAAATCAAGAATACATTTGGTGAGTATCTTGCAGCAAATGGCAAGAAGCAGCTTCGTCTCGCAGAGACAGAGAAGTATGCACACGTAACCTTCTTCTTCAACGGTGGAGTAGAGGAGCCGAATATCGATGAGGCGCGTCTTCTTGTAAACAGTCCTAAGGATGTTGCAACATATGACTTAAAGCCTGAGATGAGCGCTCCTGAGGTTGGAATGGATCTTGTTGAGGCTATCAAGTCAGATAAGTATGATGTTATTATCATCAACTTTGCTAACCCTGACATGGTTGGACATACAGGTGTGATTCCGGCTGCTGTAAAGGCTGTTGAGAGAGTTGATTCACTCGTAGGTGATGCAGTTCAGGCAATCAAGGATGTTGATGGAGTATTATTCATCTGTGCTGACCATGGAAACGCAGAGAAGATGATTGATTATGAGACAGGAAAACCTCATACAGCTCATACAACCAATCCAGTTCCTTTCATTCTTGTAAACGCTGACCCTTCTTACAAGCTTCGTGAGGGCGGATGTCTTGCAGATATCGCTCCAACACTGCTTGAGATTATGGGACTTCCACAGCCAAAAGAGATGACAGGAAAGTCACTTATCGTTAAATAAAATCTGTATTATATAGGCTCCGGCGCAGACAAAGGGTTTGAACC
>ONZY01002109.1_pt1 | contig 12119 bp, 7 predicted proteins | sample 1671451 | NCBI WGS metagenome assembly ONZY01 (sample SAMN06348158, study PRJEB24527) | human gut metagenome | biome: human gut; feature: ankylosing spondylitis patient; material: feces | host: Homo sapiens | place: China | collected 2015-10 | reverse complement strand
TCAGCAAAACAGCCCAGCCGATATACTTCTTATAAGGCGACACAAAACGTCGCATTAGTTGTAGAAATTCCTTCATTATTTACCATTAAAAAAGTTAAGACCGCAAAGATACAATAAAACTGATTAACAGACAGCAGTTTCAGCTAATTATTAACGCGATTTATCGAAAAGCGTTCTTCAATAAATGAAAAATGACTTAATAATTCTCTTTCAGCCAAATTCCCAAAAAACGATCATATATCTGACAGATTCCCATTTCCTGAGTCACGAAATCCTTTTCCAGTAACCCTTTTAGTGCTGCTTGGACTGAACTAGCAGAAGCCAGTCTGTATTTTCTAATGAAAGCACCGGAAGTGACAGCTTTAGCCTTTCCCTCTTTAGTGATAGCAATCAGTAACTCCTTTTGTTTTTCCGGCAAACGAAAAAGGATTTCCGAATAAGTATATCTGAATGAATCAATAATCTGCCGAATAGCCCCTGACACCATTCCCACTTTACAAACTCCGTACTCCGGGGTCATATCATAAAGTGTATTCAATACTTTTTGTATATACCATGTGATTCCTTCAAACTGTTGATAAACTGTGGTAACAGCACTTTCCTCTATTTCTTTGCCTGCACGTTTGAAATGCATACTTGCAAAACGAATATATTCTTCTAAAGGAATACTTTCCAAATGCATCATTGACACACTTTGATAAAAAGGTCTGGAAGGCGTCAAAAACATATTCCCCATCACATGTCGCTGGCTCCCGGCAAAAATGAAACGCGCATTATTACAATGCTGCACATAAGTCCGGAGAGTAGCCTCTACATTTTTCTCTGCATATCCGGCAATCTGCTGAAATTCATCAATGGCAATCAAACAAGGCTTATCCGCTTGCTCTAAATACCGGAAGATTTCATCGAGCGTAGTAGCCGGAGCTTGTATATCTCCTAATCCCAGATTCAAAGAAGGCATACCATTCACATCAAAAGAGATACTAGCCTGCAAAGATTTTACACATTCCCAAAAGCCATGCAAAGCTTTCTTCCCCATAGGTTTCAGTACTTCCAAAATCTCCTTACTAAGTGCAAAGACCAAATCACGCAATGAACGGCTATCATATATATCAATAAAAAAGGTATAGTAACCCTGTTTAATTTCAGGAAACTGAAAGCAATGACGGATCAGCCCTGTTTTTCCCATTCGCCGGGTAGAGACAAGAGCCAAATTATTCCCATTCATCACCTCGCGCACCAACTGTTCGCTCTCAAAACGGCGATCGCAAAAATAATCAGCAGAGACATATCCGCTTGTTATAAAAGGATTTCTTATCATAGTCTTCATACATCTCACGTTATTACGCAAAGATAATTATTATAAAATAATAAAAGCCATCTACTATACATTATTTCATCATCATCCTTACTCTACAGGCATCACATGATAATAAACCCCACGTGTTTTCCTAAACGACTTTACTCCCAGCCTCTGCAATATACGCCCGAAATAATTAACTTGCCCGGAAGAAAATTTCATTTTACTTGCTTTTTGTATCCGCTGCAATATATCTGCAGCAAGCAACCATTCTCCCTCTTCTTCCTCTTCCGCTGCCCGGTAATATACCTGAAACAATTGTTCAATCGCCGGCGACTGTTCAAACTCCCGGTTAGCCTCCGTCATAATCGCCTCCTCTTTTTCATCAAACCAATAGCGCTCATTACTCCGCAATGCAGCCATTGCCTGTGCATATAACTGCTCATAATCAATAGGGCGGACCACATCTATCACTCCCGTCACCTCGACACCGATAAAACGGCGACTGCCGGAAGTATCCGTCAACAGATCCTTATGATTACTTGTACCTATAAAAGAAGCGTACCGGCGAAGCTCCTCCACTGCCGAAGCATTCGGACGTCGCGTATTGACAACAGGCTTTTGCAGAATATGCTTGAGAAAAGACTGCTGACTGATGCCAATCTGATCGAACTCATCCATATTAATCAATAAAAAGCGATTCAAATACAGTTCAGCATCCCGTTTCCGACTGAAATCGATACTGTCCGTATAATATGCCTGTAAACATGGCGGTAAGATCAAGCGGCAAAATGTAGACTTACGATAAGCTTGCGGGCCGATCAATATAGGCGAAGTGCTATTCGCATGATTCTTACCCATCCCACGCCAATGTGCGACCATACTAAGAAACCAACGACGAAACAATTGAGTCCAATAAGGATGGTCACAAGGAACCCGTTTGGCTAAATTGCCAATATAATCCTTACCGTTCCAACGAGGAAGGTCATAAAGAAACTCTTCAATAGGTTGATAAACCGGTACATGATCCGAATTCAGGAAACGCACGACATCTTTATCCCAAAGTTTAAGCCCCTCATATTGTGCATTCATTGTAATGCTTGCCATCAACCGTTTATCCACCGGAAGAAAATAAAAATTAAAGCTATTCCGTTCGCGACATTCCACTTGTGACGTTAGTTGGTTGAAACGGAAATCATAACGCCGTTTCATAAACTCATCCATCTGCATGACAAATAATTGTTCCGGCAACAGGCTGCTCTTACTCGCAAATCCCTCTGAAGTCCGATATACATTCCGTACAGTCCCCCGAACCAATGTATCATCTTTTGGCAAACGATAATGCGCCCGACACCATCGCACCGTATCTTCTTCAGGAATACCGGCGCGAAAACAATACCCGGCCAGATTTATCAACAAAGACTGTTTATCACCTTCTTCCGGTTGATAACCATCCTCCTCATCCAGTGCACGTGCGAAGGCTGCTTCAAAAAGAACAGAAAGCGCATCACATCTTTCATACCCCGGTGCAAGCCGTTGCAATGGTGAAGCTTCCGTTTGCACCCGTTCACGATAAGTGGTTTCGCCCGGCATAGCCACAGGTTGTTTCATATAAATAGGCATCGTTTCGGGATTAAAATACAAATCCGGATCAAAAGTCCAGCGACAATATTGTTCCAATGAAGGTTCTTTCAGTTCGATATCAAAAGGAAGTTGGGGCTGATAGAATTTCACAGCCAACCGATAGGCGTGTGCATGAAAAAGCTCTGCCTGTTCACGGGTTTCCGGTAAAAGGTCATTGGGATAAGTAAAACGGACCCATATCTTCACTGACTTTCCGGAAGAACCGGTGAAAGCTAAATAAGTTTGCGGCAGCTCCCTCACCCGCTCTTTCACTTCATCCGCTTCCATATTCCCGGATAAGTTATTCACCTGAATCATCACAATTCCGTTGTATTCACTCATGGTCGTTATTCCGTCTTTGCGGAAAAAGGCCGCTGCAGGTATCACCTTCTGCACTTTCTGCACATAGTCATTTTTATCACCCGGAAGCATAAAAGGCAGGACTTCTCTCATTTTTGAAACAGACTGTGCTTTGGTTTCCACTTTCATTTGCTCTACGAGCTGTTCGATTCTTAACGTACGCATAGTGTTCACCTTGCCATCGTCTCTTACCAATGTTATTCTCATTGCTTAATTAATTTATTTGTCCTGCATGTGTTTGTAGGGCGATTATTACCACAGACAAATGTACGGTTAATATCCCGTATAAACAAATTTGACACCTCACAAACGCACGTCCACTAGTAATGATTTGCAATTCTTATTCTCATATTCTCATAAGTTTCAGATAAAACACACAAAATCAGCATAGTACACCATGAGAAACGTTTTTAAATCCAGTATTTCTCATACTTTGTCTTTCATTTTTGCTCAAAAAGTGTCTATTTATCATAGTATTCCGGATCATTTCTCATAGTCAAATACCAACTATTCATTTCGCTCATTGGCCAACCTTATTTTACACAACCCTCATCTATTATTTACATGTAAACAACCGTGTAATTATTTGTTTTTCAGTTAATAATGTCGTATCTTTGAAAGAGGATCCCAATCGTTCCACTAGAGTGAACGGTTCTGTTCACTAGGGTAGAAAGATCTGTCTACTAGAGTGAAAAGAACCGTTCACTCTAGTGGAACGAACTAGCTGGTAGTTAAATAATAAAAGAATAAAGGCAAGATACACTAAGCGCATCAATTACATAATATATAAACAACCATTAAATTAGAACAAAGATGGCAATACAATTCGAGTTTTATAAGAATCCCCAACCGGAGAAAGAAGGAGAAGAACCTAGTTATCATCCACGGGTAGTCAACTTCCAACATGTGACTACTCAAAAATTGGCAAGAGAAATCCACATGGCAACCACTTTCGGAAAAGCGGAAGTAGAAGCCATGCTAATGGAATTGAGCAGATGCATGGGCAACCACCTATGCGAAGGAGAACGAGTACATCTGGATGGGATCGGCTATTTCCAGATTACATTGCAAGCGACCGAACCCGTGCACTCGCTTACCACCCGTGCAGATAAAGTGAAACTAAAATCCATTAACTTCCAGGCTGACAGAAATTTAAAGAGTTTGTGTATGAGTAGTCACTTACGACGTTCGAAATACAAGCCACATTCGGCTTCTCTTTCAGAAGAAGAGATCGACAAGAAACTCACTGCCTATTTTGCAACCCATCCTGTATTGACCCGTAGTAATATGCAGTCACTCTGTTGTTTTACCCAAAGCATGGCCAGCAGACAGATTCGTCGTCTAAAGGCACAAGGAAACTTACAGAATATAGGCAAACCCACACAGCCTATTTATGTACCAACTCCGGGGCATTATGAGAAATGATTTCAACGGGTATGAGAAATAAGCCAAATTAAGGTCTATTTGTGAATAAAACTATGAGAAATACTAAATTTAAAATCATTTCTCATAGTTTATACCATTAACAATCTGGCACTTAGGTCATATTTATGAGAACATGAGAAATGAATGTTTTATATTCATTTCAGAGGCATCAATTCTCCACCAACCACTTTTCTATATTTCTTGTTTCAGCACTAAAGTTAACGCCAATCTTGAAAAGTTTCCGCGAATCCGTTGCAAACGGACGAGCATAATGTTTATCCTCTATCTGCCGCAAAGCTTCTTCCGCCGTACCATTCAATTTAAATTCCATGATGTAGATAAATTTATCGGTCTGCAATACCATATCCACACGGCCCTCACTCGTATGATATTCCGCTTTTACATAGAAGCCTACCAGTTTACACACGATATATAGTACATTCTGATAATGTAATTCCAATTCGCGGGCAAGCTCGTATGGAATATCAGAAAAGAAACTTTGCAGACGACGGAAAAAAGATTCGTAATCACCAGCACGTACCTCACGAACGAATTTCTGAATTTCAAAGGGAGATTCCACTTTATTGACGTTCGCATAATAAGGAAGCAGAAAACGGACAAACCCTTCCTCCACTTCACGATTAGGAAAACCTAAACGGTAAATACCAAATTCTTCATCATACCCCTTAATAGTGAGGTATCCACTCTGATAAATCACCGGAATAGGATTGGTAGATTCAGAATCTATACTGTTCAGTACCTGTTCATCGGTTTCTTCATGGGCCATCCGATGAAGGTCGTAATGGTGTTTCTTCAGCAATTCCACCAAATAAGTGGGAGTACCTGTTTCAAACCAGTAGCTTTTAAACTCATTCCTATCAAAAGCTAGAAGCAGACTGAAGGGATTATACATTCCTTTGGAATTGTGCGTGAAATGATAACCATCATACATTTCTTTCAACCTGGCACATATCTCTTCATACGTCACTCCCTGCACATTGGCAAATTCATGAAGTTCGGCATCCAGATTATCGTATAGCTCCTGTTCGCTCACACCACAAATATCTATATACTTATTCCACATTGAAATGTCATTCAGGTTATTCAAATCACTGAACACACTGACTTTACCGAACTTGGTCACGCCCGTCAACAAAGCAAACTTAATACAGCCATCCTGACTTTTCAATGCGCCATAAAAAGCTTTCAATGTATCACGGAAACTCTTTTGCAACGCATCATCACCAATAGCCTGTAACATTGGTTTATCATACTCGTCCACTAGGATCACCACACTTTGCCCCTCTTGCTGACAGGCACGCTTAATAACACCCTCAAAACGCATCGCCAAGGATTTTTCCGATGGCTCAGCGCCATACATCTTCTCCCATTCCACTAATGCCCCGTTCAGCTTATTTTCCAAACTTTCCGGAGTATCGTATTTTTCCGTATTAAGATCAAGATGTAATACAGGATATTTTACCCAATCTTTTTCCATCTTCTCCATAGCCAGTCCTTCAAAGAGTTCACGCTTTCCTTGAAAGTAGGCTTCAAGCGTAGAAATAAGCAGACTTTTGCCAAAACGGCGCGGACGACTCAGGAAATAGTAACTCCCGGTTTTCACCAATTGATAAATCAATGCAGTTTTATCAATATAAAAATAGCCACCTTTACGAATTTTTTCAAAATTCTGTATACCGATAGGGTAAATCTTGCCACCCATATTTCAATCTGTTTAAGTTCACATCATACAAATACACATACCATCTCAATATAAAAAACCAAATGCCCAGAGAGGAACCACATTACGCATTCCGTACTCAATATCATCTTTCACAACATACACATTCTCCACATCATGCACCTGCTTCTGCGATTTATTCTTTCCACCTACTTCAAAGGTATAACCACCCACCGTAAAATCAGAAACGTCTGATGTGGTTACCGGACATACAACTCGCAAAGTAGAAAAGAAAAACGTTTCGCGCACGTTACCAATATCCGGTGTATTGTCAGAAAGCGCATAAGCCAAATTCGTATTATTCAGATACACCTTGTCCACTTTGCCTAAAAGTCTGACACCTTCCGTCTCTGCCCGAAGCTGATTAATTATTCCAGCCTTTTCCAGATAACACATCAAATCAGAAACCGTATTTCTATTCATATCAAGCAAAGTCGCCAACTTGGTAAAAGTTGGTTTAAACGGAACACTTTTCGCTATAATATACAACAGTCTTTTCAATTTCAATGCTGTTGCTATATTCATATTCGCAAAAGTCGGTATATCATTTTCCAAAGTCTGCTTAATGATACTTTGTAAACGAAGCAAATATCCCTTTTCCTGAAAGAAAGGGTAATAGCCATGTTGCAGATACTCCTTAAACAACAAAATAGGACGCGCCTCGGCATAAGGAAAATCTACTTTATGTTTCAGTATATCTTCTAAAGAATAAACTGGTAAATGATAACCATACGAAATGGCAAGGTATTCGCGGAAAGACAACCCCACCATACGATATTCCAACTTTCTACGACTCAAATCAGCCTCTCCGACTTCCAGATCCAGTATGGAGGAACCGGTATACACAACTTGTAGTCTGGGAATCAAATCGTATATATTCTTTATCTCCCGGGCCCAACCAGCATACTTATGTATCTCGTCAATATAGAGTTTTTTTCCCCCATGCTGATAGAAATCCATTGCCAGATCAATCAGTTTATGTTCCGCAAAATACAAATCATCAGCTGTCACAAACAACGTCTCGTCAATATTATCATACAACTTGATATGTTGTAAAAGCATGGTTGTTTTGCCAACACCACGTGAACCTAAAATTGCAATAAGCTTACTATCCTATTCTATCTCATCATGGAGATAACGGATAAAATCAGTGGATATGTTACTAAGCAACATTCGATATGACCTATAAAGCGTATCCATTCATTTCTTGTTTTAGGGTTATACAGACAAATATAGAGTAAATTGCCGAATAAAACTAGCACTTTTAAGAGAAACTGCAGGTTTCATTCGGCAATATCTCTATATCTATCATATCCTTGCTCCCATATAAACCTCATAATTTATAAAAGAACATCAGAGATATAAAAAAAATAAGAACAGAAATAGCCAACTACTTACACTACAATATCTGCAATATAGTCCTAAACAACAAACATTATGGGATCTTCTGAATGATACCTTCCCAGCTATCAATACCAATCCGCTGCAAGTATTGTTCAAAGTACTCATTTTCTGCATCAGTACCAGCTTTTTGATAAGTCATCCATACCGGTTTAGCTTCCCCCTGATATTCCGCATCATTGTATTTACGTAATCCTAAACGAGCACCATCACCCAGATGATCGAACCAACTATGCCATTGGATTCCATTAATCCCTTCCAAAGCATTGATCTTCTTCCACCCAAAAGCAAACCCAGCAGCTTGATTCTGCAAATCCTTATCCGCATAACTTGGAGAACATGTTCCAGCCTCAGAAAGCCACACAGAACGCCTGATGCCTCCCTTATATTGGTTTTGTGGGACACTAACCCATTTATCCAATACTTCAAGGTTCTTCAATGTCACATATTCTGTATCCATAGAAAAAGTAGCCTGAGCATCATCCCAAGTACAAGGATTCCCCAATTGAGCGGGGTAACTATGGCATGCCAATGACCAAAAGAAGTCTCCCTCTGCTTTACTAAACAGATTCATAAAGTCAAGCATATCTCTGACCTTATACCAACCGCCCCCAGCAGCAATATTCCATCCATGAGAGAAAGAAATAAAAACCTCTGAATTCTGGTCATATTGATGTACAATATTATAACACATACGCATTGAACAAAGATACGTATCCATAAATGTAGCAATTGGTTTATCTCCCATATTTGTCCAATGGCTACCTCCATCCACCTCATTATGAATAATCCAATGCGCAATACGCATACCAGGTTTACTATATCTTTGTGCCAGAAAATCAAGCGCAGCAGCATAACATTGCGTAGACTCCATAGTGGTCATATTAGGCATGGTATAAGGAGCTATGCCATTAAAATCCGGATGTTTCAGAAGTTCTCCGGCATCTCCTTCAGGAGAAACCAACAAAATACCAGCAACAGAAATATTGCGCTGGCTAGTTTGTTCCAATACCACATCAAATGCACTTCTAAGATACTCCTCATTAAAATAATAAGTTACTCCCCCATACACATACGGAATATCTCCCGACTGTTGAGAAAGATGCATAAAATTTGTAATAGGAATATTTATTGTAGCACTGCTGATTCCTAATTCATCTAAATCTGATGCAAGAAACTCATGATTTATAAGTCCCCCCAATCCTTTTTTAGACTTTAATAGAATAGCTTCAACATTTTGTTTTACATAAATTCCATCTGCCCCCACATAACGAGCATGAGATACTTGCTCATCTTTTTCTACTCCTTCCTTAAATATTGCCCATTTAGATAACAAACGATCATACTGATAACCACCAATAGCCGCATAACGATTCAAATGGATTTCAAAAGAATTCTGTGACAAAACTGTTTTATATATAGATTCTATCTTTTTTGCTTTAAACATATCAACAAAAGGTGGTATTTCTCCTAAAAAGAAAATTCCATCCCCCTGATAGTTTCCCCGGACACTAATTATGTCCTTCCCGACGGTGATATCAGTCACATGGCAATTATAATCCTTATTTAGATAGTCTTTTATATTTTGCTCATATTTTTCCTTATTGAGAATTTCATTATCTTCTTCCTCCTCTTCCTTCCTTTCCTCCTCATTCATTACACGCAGACATATATTACGTATTTGTATCGTATTATCAGGAACATTACCAAAATCTATCCGCAAATAATCGCCCTTTTTCCCCCAATCAAAATCTTTACGATATTGTTTTAAACGCACGCTAAAAGATTTCCATGTTTCAGTACCCGGAACTTCCCCTGCACTCATGCTATGAGAAGCATCAATATTGGTTTCAGCATCTGCGAAAAAAAGTTCCAGATTACTTATACCCATCATTGTCTGGTATTCAAACTCAAGCACATTACATTCCTCTGGAATGTCTTCCTTAAATCGGCCACCCGTAACCCACGGATCTCCATCAATAGTTTCTATAATATAACTATCATCCTCATTTCGAGTTAAAACTACCCCTGACTTATATGGACCATCTAATAGCATATAAACAGGAGGAGTTATGATCTCTTCAGGAGGTATAGAACCTCCTCCAGTATCTTCCACAAAATCATCACCACAAGAAATCACATTCACAATTAAAAACGGTATTAACAACGGCATAACACAACGCCTTACAACGTATTCCAGCTTTTTGGCACAAATAATACTTAACATTTTCATAATTTCAGTTTTAGTTAATAATGCAGATAGATTAAAATTTTTCAATAATATTCCAATCAGAAATTCCAATTACAGATAGAAACTGTTCAAAATATTCATCTTCTTCTTCTGTGTTTGCTTTTTGATAGACATACCAAACCGGCTTTGCTTCTCCATTATAAGTTGCATCCAGATACTTACGCAACCCCAAGCAAGCCCCATCACCTGGATGATCGAACCAGTTGTGCCATTGTATTCCGTCTATGCCTTCTAATGCGTTTATCTTTTTCCATGCGTAAGCAAAACCTGCCGCCTGTTTCTGAAAATCCTCATCTGAATATGTAGGAGAATTTACACCTGCCTCTGAAAGCCATACAGAACGCTTAACAGTCCCTTTATACTTATTTTCTTTAGACAAAGCCCATTTATTCAACACCTCTAAATTCTTGAATGTTATATACTTTGTATCCATAGAGTAAGTTGCATCCGGGTCAAGCCATGTACAAGGATTTAATAATGATTGCGCATAACTATGATATGCCATAGCCCATTGGAAGTCTCCCTCAACCCGACTATAAGTATTCAACAAATCAACAATGTCTTTACTAGTATACCATCCCACATTAGAAATATCGGTCCACGAATGTGAAAAAGAAGCGAACACCTCTGCATGTTCGTCATACTGACGCACAATATTATAACACATACGCATAGACTTTATATAAGTATCCGAAAAAATAGTAACAGGCTTCACCCCCATATTTGTCCATGAGAGCCCACCATCAACCTCATTATGCATAATCCAATGAGAGATACGTCCATAGCGATTATCTGATCTACAATACCTTCTAGCTAAAAAATCAAGTGCCGCAGCATAGCAATTTACCGACTCCAAAGTTGTCATATTAGGCATAGTATAAGTTCCTTCACTATAATCCGGATGCTGTAATAATTCTCCAATTCCCGTATCTACACTTCGTGAAGCCGGATCAATTAAAATAATTGCCGCAACGGAGATATTCCTTTTTTTTGTTGCTTCTAATAAAACTTTGTCTAAAGTATTATTGAGATACTCTTCATCCATATAATACGTTTTTCCTCCATACAGATGTTCTATATCTCCTACTTTGGGAGTAAGATGCATAAAATGAGTTATACAAACATTAATTGTAGCACTACTAATACCCAATAAACTTAAATCTGATATAAACGAATTTGCAGTAAGACCTCCCAGCCCTTTCTTAGAAGTCAATGTAATAGGAGATAAATGTTGAGATGCCCAAATTTCATCTGCATGTCGTGCATGAGACGCCAATTGGTCTGTTAGATCTGTCATTTGAAAAATAGCCCATTTTGACAATAACCGATCATATAAAACACCTTCCCTTTCAATAAAACGATCTAATACGATACTAAACGATGCCTCAGTCAACTCTACCTTATATGGGGCCTTGTCTATCTTTGTAACATCCAAATAAGGAGGAATCTCACCCAAATAAAAATGCCCTTCACCCACACAGTTACCCACAATTTCAATAGAGGATTCTGTTACAGATACTTTATTTATAACAGAGGGATAAGTATTTCGCAAATATTGTTTCAGGCTATCTTCATATTTCAGATCATCTTCATTATAAATTGAAGATATAACTTCTTCCTCTTGATCTTCATGACATCCAACTAACAACATTAGTCCAGATAACAAAAACAATACAAAAAGCAACAATCGCTTCAGTCTATCACTGCTTACGAGTGATCGATTTTCAAATATGCCCATAAGTAAATAAAAACAACAGGTTTAGGATTCTTTCGTACAAAGATAGACTATACAATTGAAAAAAAGATTTTGTTTCTCTTTTTTTTGTTTATCTTTTTTGTTTTAAACATATATAGATATTACAAAAATTATCCAAACTTTATTCATTTTTCTAATCACTGAACATATATCATTACGCATAAATCACTATTTTTGCAGAAAAAAAATGCAGGAATAATTATCATAGAGAAAATCCTTAGAGACTCCTGTAAGCACAAAAAACAGAATTTCCACATGATTA
>ONZY01002106.1_pt1 | contig 12129 bp, 10 predicted proteins | sample 1671451 | NCBI WGS metagenome assembly ONZY01 (sample SAMN06348158, study PRJEB24527) | human gut metagenome | biome: human gut; feature: ankylosing spondylitis patient; material: feces | host: Homo sapiens | place: China | collected 2015-10 | reverse complement strand
CGCGCGGTGCACTGCCATTCTTTTTTATGATGGTACACAGTATGTACTTCTCATCTGATGCCTGTGTATCTGTTTCCTGCACACCTGCTTCCTGTGTTTCTGTCTTCTGTGTTTCCGATACACGCTGCTTAACTGCCTCAATAAGTGCATCAAGCACTTCGTTATCCACCTGTGTGCAGCTGGTACGCTCATTTTTGCACTTTACTATCTCACTTATCACCGAAAGCGCAATTTCCTCCGGTGTCTGTCCACCTATTGCAAGGCCTATCGGAGAATGTAATCCGGATATGGTTTCCTGTGAAAATCCCGATTCTTCAAGGTCTTTTTTTACTATGACAGCTCTTTTCTTTGAGCCCATCATCCCCACATAGGCGTATGGCTTTCTGAATATCTCTGTAAGACACTCCATATCAAAGCGATGGCCTCTTGTCATGCATACATAGTAATCATCCGTCTGTGGCTCTAACCTTGCGAGAGTTTTTTTATAATCGCCGCAAATTACATGGTCTGCGCCTTGGCGCTTTGCATTATCGGCAAACAGAGGTCTGTCCTCTATCACCCATATGTCAAAGGCCAAAAGCGATGCCATGCGTACAAGCGCCGCCGATACATGACCTCCTCCGCAGATTATGAGGCGTGGTCTGCTGCCTATCTGCTGTTTAAACATCACAATGGAATTATCATTGTCATTTATTTCATCTGCCCATGCACTGCCTGATGCCACTCTTATTCTGCCATCTATATAAAGCGCCTTTTCACCGGCATGTGCTCCTTCTATGACTGTCAACAGCTCACAGCGGCTGTCCGCCGGTCTGTCCTTTATCGAAGCATATATGTTTGCCGGAATCAGCTTCACCTCATCACCGGTATGAATCTGACCGCCTCTTATGACTACTGCAAACACGCCCTCCTTTGGCATAATGCACTCGCCCATCCTCTTGTAGATAGCACAATGCGAATGACACTGCTTACCTATCTGCGTCATCTCCAGAATAGCATTTCCTATGCAAAAGCGTGTTCCAAGCGGTAAATTTTTGAAATCAAATCCTGATATAATTAAATTTTCGCCAAATGCGCCGTTGTCTATCTGCGCTCCTCTTGCCCTGAAGGCATCTATTTTCTCTGCGGAAAGCAGGCTGACCTGCCTGTGCCACTTTCCGGCATGTGCATCTCCCATGATGCCATAGTCTGCAACAAGCTCCGCCTGTGGCACCTCTCTTTTTTCAGTTCCTCTCTCTTTGCTTATATTGATTGCAAGAAGCTTTCCCATGATTTGCTATCAGCCTCCTATCCGGCTCATATTTCTTGCTGCATTTACTTCCGCAGCTTTCAGCTCTGTGGTCTTTGTCTCCACAGTCTTTGTCTCTGTAGTTTTTGTATATGTCACAGCATTATCATTAAAATTGTGACACCCTGGCTTTGCCTTTATGGCAGCCTTTAGTGCCTGAACTATTACAAAATCTTTTTCCAAATCATCTATAAATTCGCACGAATCAGGTACTAAATCCATCGTCACGCTGCTTCCCAGGCATGGCATAAGCCTGCCGTCAGCCGTAACACGTATGCGGTTGCAGGTGGCGCAGAACTTCCCATGAATTGCCTGAATCAGACCTACTCTGATACCAAGCTCCGGAAAAATGTAATACTCTGCCGGACCATTATCCTGATTCTTACGTCCCTCATATGCCTGCATGCTTTCCTGTGTCTGCCGTTTCTCTTTATATTTATTATATCCCGAATTAATTTCTTTTGTTTCTTTAGTATTTACACGGCAAGGCTCTCCATACAGTCCTGAAAGCGTACCAATAACCTTATTATACGGCAAGGCTCCGTTGGTATGTCCCGCACCTACCGGCATCATCTCTATAAAACGGATATCTGTGCCTTTTTTTGAAGCATACAGTGTGAGAGCCACCACATCTGTCTGCGGTGTGAGCACCACATTTATTTTCACTCTTATTCCACACTCTATGGCAGCATCGATTCCATGCTCCACTTTATGAAGCAGCGGTTTTTTTGTGATATGTTCATATTCTGACGCATCTATCGTGTCCAGGCTCACATTTATGCTGTCTATGCCTGCTTCCTTAAGCTGCTTTGCCTGCTTCGCAAGCAGTACTGCGTTTGTAGTAAGCGATACGCTGCTGACACCCGGTATCTTCTTGATTTGCAAAACCATTTCATCAAGCTGCGGATGCAAAAGCGGCTCACCGCCTGTCAGACGAAAATGCGTGATGCCAAGCCTTGTGGCTGCGCGGACTATGCAAAGCACCTTTTTTACGCTAAGTGTATTTATTGCCTGACAATTTTTATTATTGTCCTGTGGGTTGCAATAATAACAGTTCAGATTACAGCTATCTATCACCGATATGCGCATGTAGTCAATCTCTCTGCCAAATCTATCACGCATATTAAAAGCCCTTCCCGAAACCGCAGTTAGGAAACGTGCAGACATCACAATTCAGGCAGAGTCCGCCTTCTCCAAGTCCGGCAAGTTCATCTGCCAAAATCATATCACACGCCATAAGCCTCGGCAATACAATATCAAATATCGTGCGCTTGTTGTACATGGCGCAGCCAGGCAGTCCACATATCGGCACCAGCCTGTCACCTGCATCATAGTACGACAGCAAAAACATGGCTCCCGGCAGCACCGGAGAGCCGTATGACACAATCCGTGCGCCTGTATTTTTGATGGCAAGCGGTGTTTTGTCATCAGGATCCACGCTCATTCCACCTGTGCAGAATACAATTTCCGCTCCGGCTTCTATTGCGCGTAAGCATCCGTCTGTAATTTTTTTGTCATCATCATCAAATACCTCATGAAACATCATCTGTGCACCAAACTCTGCTATTTTTTTCTCTATAACAGGCGTAAATGCATCCTGTATCCTGCCATGGTACACTTCGTTTCCGGTTGTGATTATCGCTGCTTTTCTGACCACAAACGGCTTTATATCAAGAATCGGTCCGTCATCACATATGTGCGAAGCCGCCTCCAGCTTATCCTTTTTTATGACAAGCGGTATGATTCTTGTTCCGGCGAGCTTATCACCCTTTTTCACAGTGGTATTGCCGTGCCTCGTTGCTATCATCATTTCACCAAAGGAGTTGACCTTTTTCAGCTTTTCGCTGTCCACCTTAAGCAGTCCGTCACAGTCAGCAATCACCTCTATCTTGCCTTCCTTTACAGGGGATGGATGCATTTTACTTGTGGTGCCACCAAAAACGCCGGATTCTGCGGCTTCACAATGACGTTCGACGTCGGTCTCATCGCTATTTGTGCCACATGCACTCATACGATAAAGCACCTCTGCTGCCTCATTTTCGTGCATCATGGTCTCATCATTTTCCCATATATATATGGTGTCTTTTCCGACGCTAAGCAGCACCGGTATATCCTCTTTTGTTATAATATGTCCCTTGCGAAAAACCGCATCCTTTTTCACACCGGGGATAATCTGTGTGATATCGTGGCAGAGCACCTGTCCGACTGCCTCAGTTGTCTTCATAAGCTTCATATAATCCCACACTCCAAATATTATTTTTGTAAATAGTTACTGTCCTAAACCATACCCCGTGCATTTCCGTCACCGGCCGCACTCACTGTCATACTGCAGTAAAATATCAAGTCCATGCTCTATATTTCCCATCAGAAAATCCATGCTCTCCGACACTGCCTTCACACTGCCGGGCAGATTGACTATCAGTGTGTTTTTCCTGATGACGGAAGCGCCTCTGCCAAGCATGGCGCGCGGTGTAAGACTCATGCTGTACGCTCTCAGTGCCTCGGCAATCCCCGGTGCATTGCGCTCTGCAACATCCATTGTAGCTTCCGGCGTGATATCCCTCGGTGAAAACCCGGTGCCGCCGGTTGTAAGCACCAGATTGCATTTCACATCATCACACAGCCTGACAAGCTCATCTGCTATCTGTGCCCTCTCATCCGGTATGATTTTATATGAAACAACCTCGTACTTATCATGGGGAAGCTGCTGTCTTATTTTCGGACCGCTTTTATCCTCTCTTTGGCCCGCTGCGCCTTTATCGCTTATCGTTATAATCCCTACAGTATACATTACATCTCCCTGTTATCCTTGATTAATTGTGTATTTTTAACTTCTCAGCATTTTAAATGGGCTATAATCGTTGCCGGTCACATTGTTAGGTGTGAACAGTAACGTAGTGTCCGCTCTTTCCACCGGATTTTTCCAGCAGATGTATCTGCCCGATTTCCATACCACGGTCCAGTGCCTTACACATATCATATATGGTAAGAAGCGCCACACTGACCCCTGTCATGGCCTCCATCTCTACACCGGTTTTGCCCACACAGGCTGTCGTGCAGATTGCCGTGATACTGCTGTTTTTTTCATCCAGCTCAAACTCAACATCACACTTCGTCATAGCAATAGCATGACAGAGCGGAATGAGCATGGAATTGTTCTTTGCGCCCATGATTCCCGCAATTCTCGCCACTGCCAGCACATCGCCCTTTTTAGCTGTGCCCGTAGATACCGCCCTGTATACGGCGCCATTTACCTTTATCGTGCCACAGGCTTTCGCCACGCGGTATGTGTCATCCTTTGCATGCACATCCACCATGTGAGCTTCCCCTGCCTCATTAAAATGTGTGAGCTTTCCTTTATTTTGTTCCTGATTATTAATATCTAATTCGTTTTCCTGCGTCAATCTATTTATCCTCACTGTAACTATTCAGAACCACTGAAAACACCTTAATAGTTATCCTCATTTATTATTTAATAAATCTTTACGCCGTGCTCAAATGCCGATACCGCCTCAAGCACACTGCCTGCTATACTCCTTGCCTTGTCAGAGATCGTAAAACAATTTGAAAGCTCCCCTTCGCGTGGATCGATATCCGCTATCTTGAAGCCTTCCTTGAAATAATAACCCTCACGGATAAGACCTCGTATGATGCCTGTAATTGTAGCATTTACCGGAACATATTCAGACAATGCATTGTCATAGCTTTCTTTATCCGGATATATCCGCGCTATCTCATCGCCCTTTTGCACTATATCTCCGATTTTTCTGACGTCATGAATATATCCTGCCGCCGGAGCGTGAATCACACGCTCACTTGTGAAGCCAGCGATATTTCCCGGAACACCTGTGTTGGGCTGTGCCATGCCATCGGTAATGATGCGCGCCAGATTGTGCCCACGCATGGACTCAATCACCAGATGCACGTCATGGCCTGCCGTAAAGCCCGGACCTACTCCTATCACAAGCGGTGCCATATTGATTGTGGTACCCAGATTTTTCTTTGCTATTATGGCATCTACCACAACATCCGGCTTTAAAAGTTCAATTGACTCACCCTTTGAGTCTATAAGAAGCGGGACCTCTCCGGCTTCAAGCACAGCTTCGATGGCTGAACTATCCCACTTTTCTGATGCAATATGAGCTGCCGGTGTGTCATTTATCCCTGAATATGTCTCTGTATCCATCTCTGCATCAGCCACGGCAGGAACAAGTCTGGCTGTCACACCCTCTACAGCTGCGCTCCCATCATACACTGCCTCGCAAAAGGACACCTGGCGCCGTATGGCTGCCGGATAGTCTGTCTCAAGCGCTATCACCCTATGCCCTGCCCGGTGCAGTCTGTGGATGATGCCGGTCGCAAGGTCTCCTGCGCCGCGGCATATGATTAACAAATTTTTCTTTATTATCTGATTATTTCTCTGATTTATGCTCATCTGATTAATTACCCTGTTACCTTATTATTTCCATATTTGCAACTATTCAGAACCACCCACGCTCATTCGCAAAAACGCACGATACTCGTCCTTCAAACCCACTATCGCGAAGCTTTCTGACATAGACCTGCCGCAGCGTATCTATAATCGAATCATCAACCACTGCATCCTCTGCCGTTCCAAGCTCCTTTTGCATAAGCTCATATCGAAATACAACGTCCTTACATGACCTGCCCTTTTCCCATGTGCCAAGCACTATGATAGCATCTGTGGTACCCGGATATATGACAGGCTCATCCGCTGCCGGATATTTGAGGGAATGGTGTTTTGCCCCATCTGCTTCGATTATAACATAATCTAACGCCTGTGGCATGTCTTTAATCAGTTTATCAAGCAAATCATACGGCAGTCCGCACATTTTTGGCTTTGACTGTTCTGATATTTTCTGCCCCGCCATGCAATATCCATCTTTTATTATTTTATCCCTTAACGCAAAAAAATCGCAGGATAGGTCAGTGTCAGCTTCGACATACATGTGCGTTGTCGTTGTAACAAGCACACCTTTTCCACTCCTGTGATATTCCCTTGCAAGCTTATGAACGAGTGTGGTCTTGCCACCTGCGCCCACTATTGAAATCACTTTTTCCATATATTTCCATACTTTCCCACAAACAATAAAGCCGCCGGTGTACTTAATGCACCGGACGGCTTCAAAATCCTAAGCGTTAGTCATCCACACGCTTCACATCGTCTTTCTCGTCCATATCCCACATATATGGCGCGTTCTTTGACTTCTTCGGCAAAATAATATTGAGAAGAATAGCGCAAAGTGAGCAAGGCACGATACCTGAACCGCCAAATATAAGCTGTACATAGTATGGCAGATGTGATGTAGCACCGGTTGTAGCGCCAAGTCCGTAGCCTAAACCGATTGCTACTGAGATAATTGTAATCTCACGGCTGCCGATTGGCTCCTTTGTGATGAGCTCAATTCCCGAAATCAGGATAGAGGCAAACATCATAACAGCAGCTCCGCCGAGCACTGACTGAGGCATGATTGACATGAGAGCTCCAATTTTTGGGCAGAAGCCGCAAATAACAAGGAATATAGCTCCCATTGAAATAGCAAATCTATTGACAACCTTTGTCATTGAAACAAGACCTACATTCTGTGAAAATGAGGTATTTGGCAGTACTCCGAAAAGCGCTGCAAATGATGAACCAAGACCATCACAGATAACACCGCCTGAAAGCTCTGAATCTGTAGCCTCTCTGTCCATTCCACCCTCCACACAGGCTGAGATATCGCCAACTGTCTCGATTGCAGTAACGATAAACATGATACCGATTGGGATGATTGCATTGGCATGGAAGGAAATTCCCACATCTGACAGCTTTCCAAAGCCTATAAAGCTTGGAACTGCTATCCATGCCGCATTTTTAACCTCATCAAAGTTTACAACCCATGAGTATGTGTATTTAACACCGTCAGCGGTCACACCTGTGTGTGACATGGTAAGTGTCATAATGATTGCTACAACATATCCTGCCAGGATACCAAAAAGGATGGCAGATGATGAAAAAATACTGCGCGATGGTGCAAAATGCTTAAGAAGCACGATTACTATAAGTACAACCATTCCAATAAAAAGGTTTGGCAGTGAGCCGTAATCATTTTTGCCTGTTCCACCACAGAAGTAGTTGATTCCCACTCCAAGGAGTGAAAGTCCGATTGCTATAACAACTGAGCCTGTAACGATTGCCGGGAAAAACTTGCGCAAAGGCTTTAAGAAGGCTCCGAGTATGCCCTCGAAGATACCTCCTACAAGGCAGGCTCCCATAATAGCACCATATGCTATAACTCCGCCGCCACACGCTGCAACTGTATTATTTAATACTCCAAGAAAGCCCGAAGAGGTTCCCATAACGATAGGTACCTTTCCTCCGACAGGTCCGATGGAAAACATCTGTACTAATGTTACAATACCTGCGATAATCATTGCATTCTGTAAGAGAGCAGTTCTAAGCTCCGCAAAGCCAGCGTCCGCTGTGAGCCCGCATGCTCCCATAACAATGATAAGAGGTGTAAGGTTTCCGATGAACATAGCCATAACATGCTGCAGTCCAAGCGGAATAGCCTGAGACAGAGGTATTCTGCCCTCAAACTGGTAAGGTGAAGAGTTCGTTGTCTTTTTCATTGGTTCCTCCAAATATTTATACTCTTATTTAATAAAAAATCACAAAATTATTTTACGAGCATAAGGCTATGCGGTCAATTTAGTATTACTTATAATATAATATCTATTTACTTATAAATAAATGTTATTGAAATTAGTTTCTGACAACAACAGGGCACACCACAACCGGTATGCCCTATCTATTACAAACGATATAGCTATTCAGAATAATCTAAATTTATTCAACCCTAAGCAGCTCGCAGTTTCCCTGCATATCCTTCCAGAAATCCTTTATAGGTGTGCCGCGAAACTGATTGACTATGCTACAGTTCATTGCACCGTGTCCCACGACAAGCACATTTTTGCCTGCCTCAAGCTGCGGTCTCAGCACCTGCTCTATAAACTCGCCTGTTCTGTGATATAGCTCCTCAAAGCTCTCTGCGCCGTCCTTTGCCACATATTTTTCCGGCTCCTCAAAGAGCAGGTAGACAGGGCATTCGGGCTTTTGCCTGATGTTCTTCACTCCCTCATAATCACCGAAGCACATCTCGTGAAGCCTGTTGTCAGTGATAATCTCTACTGCAGGGTTTCTGTCTGCAAGAAAAATCCTTGCCGTCTCCTGTGCTCTCTTAAGCGGGGAGCAGTAGCATATGTCAAAGTCTATATCCTTATATTTTTCTGCGGCATCGTAAGCCATCTGCCTGCCGGTTTCGTTGAGTGGGATATCCACCTCACCCTGCAGTCTGTGCTCCTCATTCCAATCTGTTCTTCCATGCCGCAAAATATAAAACATAATTAATCCTCGATTTCTCCATTTCTATGTCGCTCGAAGAAATGCCTTGTCTCCTTAACAACAACACCACTAAGAGCAAACAGCGCTATCATATTTGGCAGAGCCATGAGACCGTTGAAGATATCAGCGATAGTCCACACCGCACTTACAGTCATATAAGGTCCGATGAAAACTGCAAGTATATATATCCAGCGATAAACCTTTACATATTTCATCCTTCCGCCACTCAAATACTCTAAGCACCGCTCACTATAATAATCCCAACCGAGTATAGTTGTAAAGGCAAAAAATACAAGACACAGCATAAGTACAAATGCTGATAACTCTTTCGGTAAAGGAAGGCCATTCTGGAATGCGTATGTAGTAACCTGCACACCCTCGAGTCCGTCAACCTGCCATGCGCCTGTGAGCACGATGGAAAGTCCTGTAAGTGTACATATAACTATTGTATCAATGAAGGTTCCTGTCATGCTGACAAGTCCCTGACGTACAGGCTCCTTTGTCTGGGCTGCTGCCGCTGCAATCGGGGCACTACCAAGTCCTGCCTCGTTTGAAAAGATTCCTCTGGCAACACCCTTTTGCATTGCAACAAGAAAGCTTCCCACGGCACCGCCTGTTATGGCCTTCGGTGAAAACGCTGCCTTTACTATTGTAGCAAACGCTGCCGGAACCGCTGTGATATTGCATACCACAAGCACGAGCACAAATACAATATATATAACAGCCATAAAAGGAACTATTATCTGGCTGACACTTGCAATACGCTTTACTCCGCCGATAAGCACTGCTGCCACGCAGAATGCCAGTACAAGCGAAGCAATGACAACTGAGCATGAATACTCACCAAGGAACGGTAAAACCTTTACTGTATGCTGGTTTTTAGGGTCAAAAAAGTTGTTTACAGCACTTGATATTCCGTTTACCTGGCTGAATGTTCCTATTCCGAAAAGTCCAACGCATACTCCGAAAAATGCAAATATCTTTGCAAGCCATTTCCATTTTGCACCCATTCCCTGTTCTATGTAGTAGAATGGTCCGCCGAGACTATGTCCGTCCTTGCCGATGACACGATATTTTACAGCCAAAAGTCCCTCTGAATACTTTGTTGCCATGCCAAAGAAGGCTGCAAGCACCATCCAGAAAAGTGCTCCTGGTCCTCCTGCACCGACTGCAGTTGCTACACCGACTATGTTGCCGGTTCCGATTGTTGCGCTAAGCGCGGTACATAGTGCGCCAAAGCTCGTAATCTCGCCATCGCCGCCCTCTTCATTTTTGACCATCCACTTTAGTGCCAGAGGAAGCTTTCTCATCTGAAGAAGCCCCAGACGAACTGTGAGCATTATACCTCCTGCCATGATGAGCACCATGAGCGGCACTCCCCAGACGAAATCGTCCACTGCTTTAAGAAAAATGTTGATTGTGTTCCACATTGAAATACTCCTGCCTCTCTTTTTTATCTAAACACAAGGTCCTTGTGTTTTGAGCAAATACTATTGATATAAATAATTTCATCCGGAAACAATTGAAAAAGCAGGCTTAGCAGCACTTACGTGAATTGAAATAAAAAACCCCATATACGCTGCATATACAGTCTGATACATGGGATTAAGAAGATTATCTTAAGAATATCTGTCCAATATCTTCTCCGTCCTGTTGCCTGAGAGATTCGTACGAGAAGCAGCCTGTGCCATGATATATTCATAGTCACTGCACTACTACTGCTTCCTATTCGTACGTTGCACCTTCGGCCCCCGCCAAGCGGGTGTCTCCAGAGAGTCGATCCATTTACAGTTGCACCGCCTGCTGCGGCACCTGAGAGTTTTACTCCTTCGGTAGGCTTTGATAAGGTAAAATCGCTGCCGTTTTCCTGCAAACTTCATCTCGAAATTGTTTATTTTAAATTTATTGTTTTTATTAACCGTTAAGAATTATATGACATATATATGATTTAATCAATAGTATAAATGTACTAAACTGTCTCAACCTTAATCACATTGGTGTTGCCTGTCTTACCGTTGATGAGACCTCCTGTGAGCACTATATGATCACCCTTTTTGAGCTTCATGACACTCTTTGCCTCGTTCATCGCATTGTAGAACATAACCTCCATTGAGTTGTATTCCTCGCACAGAACCGGCTTTACCCCCCAGCTCAGGTTCAGCTTGCGCCATGCCTTTTCAGAGGTTGTCATGCCTATTATATCAACAGGGCAGCGGAAACGGCTGACCATGCGCACTGTACGTCCTGTCAGCGAGCTGACTACGATACATTTCGCATCCACATCTATTGCCATGGCACATGTAGCATGTGAAATGGCATCGACTATGCTTTTTGTCTGGAACTCAGCATTGGCAAATCTCTTGCCGTAGTTTATCTGCTTTTCTGTATACTCTGCTGTCTCTGCCATATTTTTTACAGCCTCTACAGGGTATTTACCTGCTGCAGACTCTCCCGAAAGCATGATAGCTGATGAGCCGTCGTATACCGCATTGGCTACATCCGAAAGCTCAGCTCTTGTAGGACGCGGATTGTGAATCATGGACTCAAGCATCTCTGTTGCTGTGATTACGCGTGTACCAAGCATACGGCACTTGTTGATAAGATACTTCTGTATTGCAGGCACCTCAACTCCCGGAATCTCAACACCGAGATCTCCTCTGGCTATCATGATTCCATTTGCTATCTCACAGATTTCCTCCACATGATCTACACCTGATCGGTTCTCAATCTTTGCGATGATTTCGATGTCCTCTCCACCGTTTTCATCCAAAAAGCTTCTCAGATCAGCTACATCCTGCTTTGTAGAAACAAATGATGCAGCAACATAATCCACCTCGTTTTTTATACCAAAAAGCAGATCATCCTTGTCCTGCTTGCTTAAATATGCATGCTTCATGACCTTGTTCGGGAAGTTCATGCTCTTTCTGTCTGAAAGTGTACCGCCTGCGATAACATCACAGATTGCATCGTTTCCTTTAAGCTCTCTGACCTGCAGAATGATGATTCCGTTCGCAACAAGCACACGGTCACCAACCTTTAAATCCTTGATCAGATTCTCATAGTTTACTGATACTCTCTCCTGATTTCCTACAATATCGTCAGTGGTAAGTGTGAAGGTATCTCCATCCTTGAGCTCTATTTTGCCATTCTCAAAGGTCTTGATACGATACTCAGGTCCCTTTGTGTCAAGCATGATTGCGATTGGCATATGAAGCTTCTGTCTTACCTTCTTGATTAAATCTATTTTGCCCTGATGCTCCTCATGTGAGCCATGAGAAAAATTCAATCTGGCAACATCCATACCTGCCTTTATCATCCTGGTGAGGACATCCTCATGTTCACTGGCCGGTCCAATAGTACAGATAATTTTTGTTTTACGCATTAATATTCCTCCTGATGCTAGATCGGAAGAGCGTCGTGTAGGGAAAGAGTGTAG